>Ga0209606_1000046_pt1 | contig 196964 bp, 185 predicted proteins | sample AD_UKC057_MetaG_FD_184412 | JGI IMG/M metagenome (GOLD analysis project Ga0209606, IMG submission 184412) | Active sludge microbial communities of municipal wastewater-treating anaerobic digesters from USA - AD_UKC057_MetaG (SPAdes) (version 2) | ecosystem: Engineered > Bioreactor > Anaerobic... | reverse complement strand
GAAACAAGGGGAAAAAGAAAATCCGTCACCCCGGAGAATGACCCCAGAGAGACGGGTTTGTCTTTTCTAAATGGTGGAGGCGGGGGGAGTCGAACCCCCGTCCGAAAATATTCCACTGCAGGTTCTCCGTGCGCAGCCTTCGTTTTGTCTTCGCGCCAGCGGCCTCCCAAAGGCCGGATGCCGCCGCGCTATCCTGTTGAGGATTTCGCCCCGCCCCCGCCAGGAGAAGGGGTTCGGCTATCCTGCCTGGTCGACGCCCTCATCCGGTCCGGCAGGAGAGTCCGGGGAGGACGTTAGCCGTTCTTAGGCGGCTAAGGCGTAATCGTAGTTGTCTGCGATTATGGTTTTCCTACCTGTTTAACGAGGCCTGTAGGAACCTCGGCACGCTGCTGCAGCTTCAACTATCCCCGTCGAAACCGTGACGCCCCCATCCTTTTGGAGATCATCCTTGCAGTGGTTCAAATATAGCGACCCCGCGCCCGGAAGTCAAGCAAACTTGCGAGCATGTAAGGGAGCCTCCGCACCGGGCGGGCTCGGGGACGGCGAGTTCAGCCGAAAGAGGCCCGCACGGTGCGGGCGTTCGGGTTTTAGGAAGCGCGGGGCGCGCCGACCGCCCCCCCGAAACGTCGCATTGCGGTGGAACCGGGCTCAGGGCACCGGACCGGGGAAATCCCAGGTGCGAAGCCCCCTTCCCGCGGGGCCTTTTCAGGTGAGGCCGGTCACCCGCGGTCGCGGTGGCGGAAGCTCCGGGCCATGTCGCGTTCGTCCTCGCGGCGCTTGAGCGTCTCGCGCTTGTCGTAGAGTTTCTTTCCCCGCCCGAGGCCGATCTCCACCTTGACGCGTCCGTGCTTGAAATAGAGTTTCGTCGGCACGAGCGTGAATCCCTTCTCCTGCGTCTTACCGTACAGGCGGCGGATCTCCTGCTTGTGGAGGAGGAGCTTCCGCACGCGCAGGGGCTCGTGGTTGTAGCGGTTGCCATAGGTGTAGGGGCTGATGTGCAGGTCGTAGAGGAAGACCTCTCCGTCCGTCACCTGGGCGTAGCTGTCGCGCAGGTTGGCCCGCCCCTCGCGCAGGGCCTTGACCTCCGTCCCCGAAAGGACGATGCCGGCCTCGAACGTGTCGTCAATGAAGTAGTTGAGCCGCGCCTGCTTGTTCGCGCAGATGAGCTTTTCCGGCAAATCCTTCTTCGCCATGTCTCAGGCCGTCCTCTCCGCTCCCGCGTGTCCGGCGGCTCCGCCGACACCCATTCCGGCGCGGCGCCCGCCAGCGTCGCTGATCGGTTTCTCCGCCCCGGCCCCACGGCTCCTTCCCATCCGCGCCGTCTTCAGCGGCCGCGGGGGCGCGAGCAGGTAATCCGGTTTGACGTGCCCCATCGCCCGGAAGATGTTGTCCCGCACCTCCGGGTTGTCGCGCTCCAGTCCGTCCAGGAGGTCCTTGACGGTCCGCCGCCGCGACGTCCGGCTCGTCGGGCAGCGCTCCTCCGCCGGAGCGATCCCCCGCTCCCGGCCGTACTTCTTCACGAGCGCCTCCGGGACGTAGGCGAGCGGCCGGATGATGTGGAGCTGCCCGCCAAAGAGGGGCTGGTTCGGCGTCATCGTGCTGATCTCCCGTCCGAAGAACAGGTTGATCAGGAGCGTCTCGATGATGTCGTCCCGGTGATGGGCGAGCGCGACCTTCGTGCATCCCTCGGCCGCCGCGATCTCGAAGAGGCGCCGCCGCCGCAGGCGCGAGCAGAGGAAGCAGGGGTTCTTGCGGTTGACCTCGCTGTGGGCGACCGGCCCGATGTCCGTCCGTTCAGAAATGAGGGGGATCCCCGTCTCCTTCAGGCGGGCGGCGACCCTGGCCGCGCCCTCCCCCGCGGCGTCGAACCCCAGGTCGATGTGCGCCGCGAGGATCGAAAAGGGCGGCGTGAAGATCATGGGCGAATTCAGGAGGTCCAGCAGGACAAAGCTGTCGACACCTCCCGAGACGCCCACGAGCACGCGGTCGCCCGCCGCGATCATGCGGTAGTCCCCGACGGCCTTTTCCAGCCACTTCTTCAGGTGGAGGTGCAGTCTCGTTCTTATCTCTTCCACGATGCGTCCCGTCCGGAGGCCCCGGCAAAAAAGTCCCAATTCGAAGCGTTTTGTCATAGGGCCGGTTGCGCGGCGCCCCGGCATCCTGCAGGACCGCCGGGGGCGATCCCCGAATCCGGTCCCGATCCTACCCGACTTCTCCCCGCCGATCAAGCGTAATCCGGCCGCCGCCCGCGATCTCGGATTGTAAAATGCACGAATTTACGCTAAGAGTCTTCACGAGAGGCGCCCCCCGTGCACACCGGCAGGACCCCGCGAATCCCGGGTCCGGCGGAGACACGGCGGAGCCGGGGCGGCGCCCGGTCGGCATCCGCAGACAAACGCCAATCGCCATGCAGGCACGAGGAGGGCATATGACGGACATCATCCAGGTACACGCGCGAGAGATCCTCGACTCCCGGGGCAACCCCACGGTCGAGGCCGAGGTCACCCTGCTGTCGGGCATCGTCGGGCGGGCCTCCGTCCCGTCGGGCGCCTCCACCGGCGAGCACGAGATGCTCGAACTGCGCGACGGCGTGAAGAAGCGCTACGGCGGCAAGGGCGTCCGGAAGGCCGTCCGGAACGTCGTCGAGAAGATCGGTCCCGAAATCATCGGCCTGGACTGCCTGCGTCAGCGGGAGATCGACCGGACGATGATCGCCTTGGACGGCACGCCCAACAAGGGAAAGCTCGGCGCCAACGCCATCCTCGGCGTCTCGCTGGCCTGCGCCCGCGCGGCGGCCGAGGCGCTGGACCTGCCGCTGTACCGCTACCTCGGCGGGGTCGGCGCGAAGGACATCCCGGTGCCCATGTGCAACATCCTAAACGGCGGCCAGCACGCGGACAACAACGTCGACATCCAGGAGTTCATGGTCATGCCCGTGGGGGCGAAGACCTTCGCCGACGGCCTGCGCATGGCCGCCGAAACCTTCCACCGCCTGAAGGCCGTCCTCAAGGCGAAGGGCTACAACACCGCCGTCGGCGACGAGGGCGGCTTCGCCCCGAACCTGAAATCCAACGAGGAGGCCCTGGAGGTGATCGTGGAGGCGATCGTCCAGGCCGGCTACCGGCCGGGAAAGGACATTGCCATCGCCCTCGACGCCGCCGCCAGTTCCTTCTACGCCGGCGGGAAGTACCGCCTCGCCGCGGAGAAGAAGCCCGTCAAGACGGCCGAGGAGATGATCGCGTTCTACGCCGCCCTGGTGAAGCGCTACCCGATCGTCTCGATCGAGGACGGTCTGGCCGAGGACGACTGGGCCGGCTGGAAGCTCCTGACGGACGCCCTGGGCAAAAAGATCCAGATCATGGGCGACGACCTCTTCGTGACGAACGCCCAGCGCCTGAAGCGCGGCATCGACGCGGGGATCGCCAACTCCATCCTCATCAAGCTCAACCAGATCGGGACGCTGACGGAAACCCTGGAGACCATCCAGATGGCGAAGGAGGCGGGCTACACGACCGTCGTGTCGCACCGCTCGGGCGAGACGGAGGACAGCTTCATGGCCGACGTGGCCGTGGGGATGAACTGCGGGCAGATCAAGAGCGGCTCCCTGTCCCGGAGCGAGCGGCTCGCGAAGTACAACCAGCTCCTCAGGATCGAGGAGGACCTGGGCGACGCGGCCGTCTACCGGGGCCCCGAGGCCCTCTACTCCGTCCGCAAGAAATAGGGACGTCGCCCTGTTTTCAAACGTGCGGATTGATTCACAAGGGAGAAACAGGTCCGGGAAGAAACAATAGGGACGTCACCCTTTTTTGCCGGCGCCCGTCACCATTGGACGGGTGACGGCAAAGACAGAGGGCGGCGTCCCTATTGTTTACATGAACTGGAAGAGGCGCCGGCGGAGGGCCTCCAGCGGGGCGCGGTCCTCGGCGAGCGACAGGTAGCGGGTTTCCCGCTTCTCGCCCTTGTCCCGTCGCTCCTCCGCCACCAGGACGCCCTGCTCCCGGAGAAACCGGAGGGCGTTCTGGTAGTTCGCCTGGGAGAGTGACTCCGCCCGGGTGATCTCTCCCTTCTTGAACATCTTGAGCCCCAGCGTCTGGAGCCGCCGCAGGAATTCCCGCTCCGGAACCTCGCCGGCCTTCAGGTGGGCGCACCCCCGGACCACCACCCAGTAGGACTCCAGGTAATTGTGGATGAGCCCGGCGTAGGCCATCAGGTTCGTCCGCCCGCGGCCCTTGACCTCGATCAGCGCCTCCTCGCCCCGTTCCCCGCCGGCGATCATCCCCCGGTCGTGCAGGTAGGTCAGGACCTCGTTGACCTCGTCCAGGTCGGACCGGCCGTCGTCGAAGATGAATTCATGACGGAACAGGCGCTTGAAGAACCCGTAGTCCCCGAGGATCCGCGAAAAGGCGATCAGGTCCTCCCGGCTCGACAGGATCGAAACGGCGACAAAGGCGAGCGGCAGGAAATAGTGGAGGATGTTGTTCTTGTAGTACTCCAGGTTGAGCCGCTTATCGTCCTCGAGGGAGTAGACGACCTCCTCGATGTCCTCCACCGGGATCTCGTCCTCCAGACCCAGCCGGGAAATCAGCCCTGCCTGCACGAAGAGCTCCAGGGCTTCGGCGACGGCGCGGTCGCGTCTCTCGAACGTGGAGGCCAGGCTCACCCCGCGGTGACGGAGATATCCATAGAACTCCTCCAGAATCGCCGTGAGCTCCTCGCGGTCGATCCCCCGGCGGTCGTGGCACAGAAGGCCCGCGGACACGAAGGAAAATGGCGTCACCACCGACACCCGGTCGATGGCGAGAACGATTTCGTAGCCGATCTTCCGGTAGAGGCGCTGGCGCTCCTCGACCGTCATCTCCGGCACGGGCTTCTCCTGGGCCGCGAGGTAGTCCCTGAGCAGGATGGGCTCGCCGATGTTCACGTAGACGCGGCCGTAGCGCTTCCGGAGCACGCCGCCGGACTTGATGATGTCGGTTGTGGATTCCGACTTCTTCGTCTCCCCGCCCAGTTCCTTCAGGTAGGATTTTTCCTCGATGACGCGGTCGTAGCCGATGTAGACGGGGACGGCGGCCAGGTCCTGACAGCAGCCCTCGATGAAGGACTGCATGATGATGGACAGCAGCCCGTACTTGGGCATCACCATCTTGCCCGTCCGGCTGCGTCCGCCCTCGATGAAGAATTCGATGGGCAGGCCCTCCCGCAGGAGGGTCTTGACGTACTTGGCAAAAACCTCGGCGTACAGCGGGTTCCCCTTGAAGCTCCGCCGCAGGAAGAAGGCCCCGGACTTGCGGAAGATCGCGCCCAGCGGCCAGAACATCAAGTTCGTTCCGGCGGCGATGAAGGGGAGCTGGATGTTGTTCTTGTAGAACACGTACGACAGCAACAGATAGTCGATATGGCTCCGGTGGCAGGGGATGATGACGAAGGGCATCCGACGGGAGATGTCGCGGAGGCGGGCCATCCCCTCCCGATCGACGACCACGCCGTCGTAGATGTCGTTCCACAGCCAGGTCAGGAACTTGTCCCAGATCTCCACGAACATTTCGCGGTAGTCGGAGGAGATCTCCGTCAGGTAGCGCCGCGCCTCCTTCCGGACCGCGGCGAAGTCCTTCTCCGAACGGCGGGCATGCTCGTCCATGAAGTGGAGGAGATCCTCGTCCTTGAGCACGAGGTTGTTGAGCTCCGCGCGGGACTTGAGGACGGGACCGACCATGGTCGTTTTTTCCGCGTCGATCCGCTCGATGAGCTCCTGGCGCAGGCGGCGGCCCTGCTCGGCCGCGGGCAGGCCCTCGTGCTCCGCCAGGAAAGCGGCCACGTTCACCGGCTCGGCGGCGATCACCTGGGCCTTGTTGGCGTAGCGGAGGAAGGTGATGACCCTGAGCAGGGGGCCGGTGTTTTCCGTCTGCCCGAAGAGGATGTTGAGGACGCTTTCGCGCTCCGTCTCCCGCCTCCGGCCGTAGGTCACCATCTCCGGGACGATGTAGACGGGCACGTCCAGCGCCCGCTGGGCCTCCAGCACCTGGTTGAGGGCGTCCGCCGCTTCCGGGCTTTCGAGAAATTCGGCGCCACCCAGGTGAATGACGGCGCTTTGGCGATTCGTCAGGAGGCGCTTCAGGTAGGCCGTGCGGTACGGGTTTACGCGGTTCAGGAGCCCCTTGAGGGCGAGCGCGTAGGGCTGCCAGAGGAGCATGTTCGCGCCGTAGCTCCAGGCCGGCAGCGGGAGGTCCTTGCGGAGGGAGAGCTCCCGCAGGATCAGGCTGTTGAGCTGGCTCTCCGCCCTGACGGCGTGGACAACGACGCCCTCGCGCGCGAGCCCCCGGATCGCGTCGGCCTGTTCGTCCGCAAAGGCGACCCTCGAGAGGGCCTTTCGCACGAACCAGCCCAGCAGGAAATTTTCGCGGGGGTAGAGACTCCCCGGGTAATGCTCCGTGTCCGACATCTCGATTTCTCCCCCCTCGGGAAACGCCCTGCACCAGCGCCCCCGCAACCGGGTGCGCCGGGGCCCTTCCCCGACGGACGGGGCCATCCGCCCGCCGAAACGCTATTTTGCATGCAGATCCAGGTGCCCGTTAACGGCGAACTCGTCCGGAAAACGCGCCTTCATGAAGGCCTCGACATGGTCCCGGATCTCCCCCACCGAGGCGAAGGTCATGACGCGATCGAGGAGCTCCCGGGATTCGGTCAGCGTCGCCCCGCGGATGATCTTCTTGACCCGCGGAATCGCCTGGGGGTTCATGCTGAGCTCGTCGATCTTGAGGCCGAGCAGGATCATCACGTACAGCGGGTCGGCGGCCATCTCGCCGCACATGGCCACGCGGATGCCGGCCCGATGCCCGACCTCCACCACCTGACGGATCAGCCTGAGAACCGCCGGGTGAAGCGGTTCGTAGAGGTAGGTCACCCGCTCGTTGATCCGGTCGATCGCCAGGGCGTACTGGATCAGGTCGTTCGTGCCGATGCTGAAGAAATCCACTTCCCGGGCGAGCTGGTCGGCGATGATCACCGCGGACGGCACCTCGATCATGGCGCCGATCTCCGGATCCGCGCCGATCTCCACCCGCTGGGCGATCAGATCCCCGCGGACCTCCGCGAGGATCCGTTTCGCCTCCCGGATCTCCTCGACACCGGAGATCATGGGGAAGAGGATGCGCACCTTGCCGAAGGCGCCCGCGCGCAGGATCGCCCGGAGCTGCACCTTGAAGAGGTCCACCTCCTTCAGGCAGAACCGGATGGCCCGCAGGCCCATCTGCGGGTTCATCTCCTTGGCGAGCTTCGGATCCGAGAAGAACTTGTCGCCGCCGAGGTCGAAGGTGCGGATCGTCGCCCCGTCGAGCCCCGGCACCGACACCACCTGACGGTAGCTGGCCAGGTGTTCCTCCTCGGTGGGAAGCTGTTCGCGGTTGATGTAGATGAACTCCGTCCGGTACAGGCCGACGTTGTCCGCCCCGTTGGCCACCGCCGCCGGGATCTCCTCGACAAACTCGATGTTCCCGCCGACCCGGACGCGATAGCCGTCCGCCGTCACCGCGGGCAGCCCGGCGTACTTCTGCGTATCGGCCTTGAGCTGGAGGTAGTGCCGCTTCTTCTCCTCGTAGCGCCGCAAGAGTTCCGGATCGGGATTCACGATCACGAGCCCCGAGGACCCGTCGATGATGATATCGTCGTTCGTCCGGCAGATCCGCGTGATCTTTTCCAGGGCCACGACCGCCGGGATCTGCATGGATCGCGCCACGATGGCGGTATGCGACGTCTTGCCGCCGATGTCCGTGGCGAACCCGAAAATCTTGTCGATTTTCATCTGGGCGGTATCGGCGGGCGACAGGTCCTGGGCCACGATGATGACGCCCCCGCCCAGCCCGGTAAAGGAGGGCTGCCGGCCCCCCGTCAGGTTCTGCAGGATCCGCTGACCGACGTACTGGATGTCGCTGATCCGGTCGCGCAGGTAGTCGTCCTCGACCTTCGCGAAGATCTCCCGGTAGGTGTCGATCGTCATCCGGAGGGCCCACTCGGCGTTCACGCCCGCCTCCTCGATGTGCCGGACCGTTCGGTTCAGGAAGCTCCGGTCCTTGAGGATCAGGATGTGCACATCGATGATGTACAGGGCCTCCATGCCCTCGAGCTCCCGCATGCGGCGCTGCAGGTCCTGCAGTTGCCGGACCGATTCCCGGACGGCACGACGGTAGCGGGTCACCTCGCGCGCGATCAGCTTCGGATTCTCCAGCCGGTAGAAGGAGATCTGCGAGTCCATCCGGTCAAAGAGGTAGGCCTTGCCAGTGACCACGCCCGGCGACACGCCGACGCCCTTCAGCACAAACGTTTTCTTCAACTCATCATCAGGGGACATACCGTTCTGAACGTCTACTCCTCTTCGTCGAATTTTCGCGCTATGAGCGTCGCGAGCGCCTCGACCGCCTCCCGGGCGTCCGCCCCGACCGCCCGGATCGTTATGTAACTCCCCAGGGCGCCGGCCAGGGTCAGAATCCCCAGCAGACTTTTGGCGTCCACCTCCTCGCCGTTCCGTTCGAGGAAGATCCTGGCCTGAAAGGCGCTCGCCGTATGGACCAGCTTCGCCGCCGCCCGGGCATGGAGCCCGAGCCTGTTCACGATCCTGACCGTCCGGATGACTTCCTTCATCGCATTCCGTCGCACCCTCTCAAACGGCTGCCAGCAGGGTAAAGGCCGCGAGCAGGACCGCGAAGGCGCCGTACAGGAGCAGGAAGGGGGACAGCCCCTTCCGGATTCCCCAGTAGCTCGCGAGCATGACGAACAGAAGCGCGAGCTTCATCGTAAAGCCCGTGACCAGGGGAATCTGGCCCTCGACCCCCTCCGGCAGCAGGGCCGCGGCCGTGGCCAGAAACACGAGGGACCCCCAGCGGATCTGGCGGGTCCGCCGCGGCAGATCGAGCGCCGCGATGAAGTCGGCACCCCCGCGCCCCTTTCGGATCCCCTCCACGTAGCCCCGGGTCCGCACCCACAGGTGAGGCGGGTTGTAGAGCAACAGCAGCACCAGCGGGGCGGCCAGGGACCCCATGATCGCGAGGGTCACGGAGATCAGGCCGCAGAAGGGCCGCCACGCCCCCCAGAAGAAGGCGTCGCCGATGGCGGCGTAAGGCCCCGTCAGGGCGTTCTTCAGCGCCGTGGCCGTCGCCCCGTCGGCCGGCGCGTCCGGACGCGTTTCCGCGTGCAGGACCGCCCCCAGAACGGGCGCCGTCAGATAGGGGTGCGTATTGAACGGCTGCAGGTGCCTCGCCAGGCGGCGCGCCATCTGATCGCGGTCTCCACCCGCCTGGCGGATCCAGGGCAGCAGGGCGTAGCAGAAGCCGAGATTCTGCATGCGCCAGAAATTCAGGGACGCCTGCACGGTCAGGGAGCGGACCCATATTTTCTTGAGGAGCCAGCCGTCCATTCCAGACCCCGATACCCTCGAGCGCGACGGTCCCGTTTCAGGGCAGCGGGACATTGATTCCGGGCCCGCGCACACGCGTCAAAAGCGGTCGTTGCCTACCACGATTGTCTTGTGAAGTCAATTCATTCCCCGCGATTTCCGCCGCCGCGTTTTCCGAAGATTTTTTTATTGACACGCGTTTCTTTTTCTGGTAGCAAGGCCCGCCCGCCAAGCAGGGAACCGCCCTGCCGGGCGCAAGCGATGTTCGCGACACATCGAGAAAGAGGTATCGACCCATGCTTTGTCAAACCATCAAGACCGGTACGGAATGCGCCTTCATGAGCAAGAAGGGCTGCGGCTTCAACGGCGGAAGCTGCCATGTCATCGTCGAGAAGTGCGAGGGCTGCAACAAGGTGATGGATGTTGCATCCGGCAAGTACTGCCGCGTCTATCCCGATCCGGCCGCCAAATGGGGGATCCGCAGCTGCCCCACGGCCTCGCATCTGAAATTGGAAATCAAGGAATCGAACCAGAAGGTCAATCCCCTCAAGGCCTCCAAGCGCGCCAACAAGAAATAAGCGCCCCTTCCCGTTTCCATTGAAAAGGCCGATGAAGTCTTTCCCTTCATCGGCCTTCAATCCATGATCCGCTTCAGTTCAAGGAGCCCTTCCTTGATCCGGCGGAGGCGTTCGTGCTCGTCCTCCCCGCCGGCCGGCTCCCCCTCGCGCCTCAGACGGGCGATTTGCTTCTTCGCCCCGTCGAGGGTGAAACGCTCCTCGTAAAGGAGCTTCCGGATGCGGAGCAGCTCTTCAACGTCCTGCCGGCGGTAGAGCCGCTGATCGGTCCGGGTCCGGACGGGCCGGACGGTCCTGAACTCCGATTCCCAGTACCGCAGAACGTGGGTCTCGACGCCCAGAAGCCGGGCCACCTCGCCGATGCGGAAATAGGTTTTATCGGGTATCGCCGGATCCACCTTGAGCCCCTCCCCCAGCACACGCCGAACGCGGGTTCGGAACCGGCGGAGCCGCTCATCCCGAAAAAACGAGGGGCGCCGGACGGACCCCGCGGATCTCTTTTAATTGAGGGCCTTGCGCAACACCTGGCTGGATTTGAAGGTCAGGACCCGGCGCGCGGAGATTTCGATCTCCTTCCCCGTCTGGGGGTTGCGGCCGCGGCGGGACTTCTTTTCCTTGACGACAAAATTGCCGAACCCGGAGATCTTGATCTTCTCCCCCTTGGCCAGGGTGTCCTTCATGATGTCGAAAACCGACTCCACGATCTGCGCCGAATCCTTCTTGGAGAAGCCCAATTTCTCGTATACTTCCTGAATGATATCGATCTTCGTCATCTCTCGCCCTCCTGATGCTGTCTAAATGCGACCCTGTCTAGGATTCACCCCTTACCCTGGCGCCGGTCCGCTCAACCACCCGGGCGACCAGCGCCGCGTGGACCCGTTGCACCTCTTCGTCCGTCAGGGTTCTGTCCGCCTTCCGGTAGGAGAACCGCAGGCCCAGGCTCTTGAAGCCCGGTTCGATTCTCTCGCCGTCATATACATCGAAAATTTGAACTTTTTCAAGTAATTCTTCACCTGTTGCGCGAATATGGCCTATCAGCGCTTCACTTTCCAGCTCCCGGGGCACCAGGAAGGCGACGTCGCGCGCCACCGCCGGAAAGCGGGAAACGCCCCGGAAGGCAGAGACGGCGCGGGCCGCCGCGGCCAGGGCGTCCAGATCAAGCTCGCAGACCACCGTGCGGCCCTTGACATCGAGCCGCTCCAGGAGGTCAGGATGAACCTCGCCCAGGATCCCGGCCGCCTGCCCGCCGATGAGGATCCGGCAGGCCCGCCCGGGATGGAGGAAGGGCTCGGGGTTCGCCGAGTCGAAGCGGACGTCGGCGATCCTGAGCGCCCGGAGCAGCCCCTCGACCACGCCCTTGAGGTCGTAGAAATCCACCCGGACGTCCGGGTGATGCCACTGGTCGTCGTACCGGAGCCCCGTCAGGAGGCAGGCGACGCTGTCCCGCTCGAGGGGCAGTTCGCCCGCCGCCCCGGCGAAGAAGAGGCGCCCGATCTCGAAGAGTTTCAGGTCGCCGGCGCCGGCGCGGATGTTGCGCGCCATCGTTTGGAGGAGCCCCCAGATCAGCGTCGTCTGCATGACGGACTGGTCCTCCGTGAGCGGGTTCGAGATCCGGACGAGTCGCCGCCGGGGATCGTCCGCGGCCAGCGCCAGCCCGTCGGGGGCGGCCGGGGAGATGAAGCTGTAGTTGACGAGTTCGGTGTAGCCCGCGCCGGTCAGCACCTCGCGGATCCGGTCCGCGGCGCTTTCCTTCGGGGCCTTGTGCAAGGGCGCGGCGGCGGCGGACGGCAGCGTCATGGGCACGCGGTCGTAGCCCCAGAGCCGGGCGATCTCTTCGATCAAGTCGATTTCACGCGTCACGTCGACGCGGTACGTGGGCGGGGTCACCCGCCAGGTTCCGTCCCCCTCCCCGCGCACCGCCATCCCGAGCGACTTCAGAATGCCGACCACCGCTTCGGCCGGGACCTCCGTCCCCAGGATCGCGTTGATGCGCGCAAGGCGCAGCGGGATGTCCTTGGCCGTGGGGACCGTCCGGGGGTACTGGTCGATGATCCCCTTGAGCACCCGTCCGCCCCCCAGTTCGGCCATGAGCTGCGCCGCCCGATCGGCCGCCCGGACCACCCCCTCGGGGTCGATCCCGCGCTCGAAGCGGAACGCGGCGTCCGTCCCCATTCCCAGCATCCGCGAGGAACGCCGGATGGACGACGGCGCGAAATACGCGCTCTCCAGGAGGATCATCGCCGTGTCCTCCTTGACCTCGGAATTGAGGCCCCCCATGATCCCCGCGATGGCGACGGGCTTCCGGCCGTCGCAGATCATCAGGGTATCGGCCTTGAGGATCCGCTCCTTCTCGTCGAGCGAGACGAAGGGCTCCCCTTCGGTCGAGCGGCGCACGACGATGCGCCCCTCCTCGAGAAACCGGAAGTCGAAGGCGTGCAGGGGCTGGCCCAGCTCCATCATCACGAAGTTCGTGATATCGACGATGTTGTTGATGGACCTCAGCCCCACGGCCTCCAGCCGCTGGCGCATCCAGCGCGGCGACGGACCGATGGTCACCCCCCGGATGACGCGCGCCGTGTAGCGCGGGCACAGGTCGGGGTCGAGGATCGTCACGGAGGTGATGTCGGCCGCGGCCTCCGGCGCCTCCGTGAAGCGGATTCCGGGATAGCGGAGGGGCTTGCCGGTGAGGGCGGCCACCTCCCGCGCGATCCCGATGATCGACAGGCAGTCCGCGCGGTTGGGGGTAACGGAGATGTCGAGGACCGTGTCCCTGAGGTCCAGCGCGTCGGCCAGGTCCCGGCCCGGGGTTAGATCCTCCGGCAGGACCAGGATCCCGGAGGTGTCCGGACCGATGCCGAGCTCCTCCTCGGAGCAGAGCATCCCCTCGGAGCGCTCGCCCCTAATGACGGAGCTCTTGATCGTGTAGCCGCCGGGGATCGTCGCCCCGACGCGCGCCAGGGGCGCCAGAATGCCGGCGCGGGTGTTCGGGGCGCCGCAGACGATCGGCCAGGTGGTCTCGCCGTCGGTCACGTCGCACAGGAAGAGCTTGTCCGCCCCCGGATGCGGCTTCACCGACAGGATCTTCGCGACGACGACGTTCGTGAACGCCGGCCCCGCCGCCGTGACCGCATCGACCTCGAGGCCCGCCATCGTCAGCCGTTCGGCCAACGCCGCCGGCGCGAGGTCCACCTCTACATAATCCTTAAGCCATCTGTAACTGACCAGCATCGTTCACCGTGGTTCAATCGAATGGAACCCCTCGCGAATTCATCAAAACTGTTCGAGGAAACGGACGTCGTTCTCGAAGAAGAGGCGGATGTCGTTGATGCCGTACTTGAGCATGGCGATCCGCTCCACGCCGAGGCCGAAGGCGAAGCCCGTCACCTCCTCCGGGTCGTAGCCCACATTCTCGAAGACCGCCGGATCCACCATCCCGGAACCGAGGATCTCGAGCCAGCCGCTCTGCCCGCAGACGCGGCAGCCCTTGCCGCCGCACATGACGCAGCGGATGTCCACCTCGGCGCTGGGCTCGGTGAAGGGGAAGAAGCTCGGCCGGAACCGGAGCACGGTCTCGTCGCCGAAGATCTGCTTGAGGAAGGCCGCCAGGAGCCCCTTCAGGTCGCCGAAGGTGATTCCCCGGTCCACGAGGAGGCCTTCGACCTGATGGAACATCGGGGTGTGGGAAACGTCCGAATCGGGCCGGTACACACGCCCCGGCGAGATGATCCGGACCGGCGGACGCTGCTTTTCCATCGTCCGGACCTGCACCGGCGACGTGTGCGTCCTCAGCACGACGCCCTCCTCGATGTAGAAGGTGTCCTGCATGTCGCGCGCCGGGTGGTCCGGCGGCATGTTCAGGGCCTCGAAGTTGTAGTAGTCGCGCTCGACCTCCGGACCCTCGGCCACGGAAAACCCGAAGCCGGCGAAGATCCGGCAGATCTCGCGGGTGGTCTGGGTGATGGGGTGGAGACGGCCGGGGCTCGCGCCCCGTCCCGGGAGGGTGACATCGATCCGCTCCTTAAGGAGGGCGGCTTCCTTGCGTCCGGCCGCGAGGTCCTGCAAGGCCGCCTCGATCCGCGCGGCCAGCATCTCCTTGATCTCGTTGGCCCGCCGGCCCAGGGCGGGCCTCACATCGGCCGGCGCCTGGCTGACCTGGCGGAGCGCCGCCGTCAGGAGGCCCTTCCGGCCGAGGTACTTCGTCTTGACGGCGAGGAGGTCCGCTTCGCCCGCCGCGGCAATCAGCTCCGCTTCGGCCTGCCGGTAGAGCTCCTCGAGCGCTTCCTTCATGACGCCTGCTCACCCCGGGCGACCGCCACGACCTTCGCGAAGGCCTGGGGATCGTGGATGGCGAGATCGGACAGGACCTTGCGGTCGATCTCGACGCCCTGCTTCTTCATGCCTTCGATGAGGCGGCTGTAGCTGATGCCGTTCGCGCGCGCGCCGGCATTGATCCGGGCGATCCACAGCTGGCGGAACTCCCGCTTCCGCGCCCGCCGGTCGCGGTAGGCATACCGCATGGCCCGGTCGACCGCTTCCGTGGCCGTCCTCAGGAGGCGGCTGCGGGCCCCGAAAAAGCCCTTGGCCAGCTTCAGGATCTTGCGTCTTTTCTTCTTCGCCGTGATGCTGCGTTTTACCCGTGACATGATGTGCTCCTTGATAATGACAGGCTATAAGGAGATGGCCAGAGGCGCAAGGTGAAAATCTTCAGCCCCTGGCCCCGAACCCGGGCCTGAAGCCCGTTGCCTTTCGCCGTCAGCCTTTCGCTTTCTCGCCTCGAACCCTTGCCGTCAGCCTGACGCCTTCGGCTTTTCGCCTACAGATACGGAATCAGCTTCCGGATCGCACGCGCGTTGGCGGCGTCCACGATCGCCCCCTTGCGCAGGTTCCGTTTGCGCTTCCGGTCCTTTGAGGTCAGGATGTGGCGGTGGTAGGCCTTGTTGCGCTTGATTTTACCGGTTCCCGTCAGGGAAAAGCGCTTCGCCGCCCCCCGGTGCGTCTTGAACTTGGGCATGACTCTCGACTCCTTTTCAAAAATGACTTCATTTCTTCGGCGACAGGATCATGACCATGTTGCGCCCCTCGAGCTTCGGGTACTGGTCCACCTGGCTGAGTTCCGCCAGCGACTCCTTGACGCTCTCCATGATCCGCCGGCCGTTCTCGGTGTAGGCGATCTCCCGTCCCCTGAACATCATCGTGATCTTGACCTTGTCGCCCTGCTCCAGGAACTTCCGGATGTGCTTGATCTTCACCTCCAGATCGTGCGCCTCCGTCTTGGGCCGGATCCGCATCTCCTTGACCTGGATGGTGCTCTGGCTCTTTTTGGCCAGCGCGAGCTTCTTGCTCTGCTGATACCGGAATTTCCCGTAGTCCATGATCTTGCAGACGGGAGGATTTGCCGCGGGCGCGACCTCGACCAGGTCCAGGTTCACCCGGCCGGCCTCCGCCAGCGCCTCGGCCAGGGAAATCACGCCCAGCTGTTTTCCTTCCGCATCAATCACCCGGACCTGCGGGGCCCGGATTTCCCGATTGATATTCAGATCCTTAGCTATGGGTCACCTCCTGATGTCTATTCGTAGTTCGCGCAGCGCTCGCGCACCAGCGCGGCAAAGTCCCCGGGCGTCATCGCGCCCAGGTTCTTCCCCGACCGCTCCCGGGGCGACACCTGCCCGGACGCCACCTCGCGGTCGCCGATCACGAGCATGTACGGCGTCTTCTGCACCTGGGCCTCGCGGATCTTGAAGCCCAGCTTCTCGTTCCGGAAATCGCGCTCCACGCGGATGCCCGCGTCCAGGAGCGTTTGGTAAACCGTCTCGCCCCAGGGGATCTGCGCGTCCGTCACCGTGACGAGAACCGCCTGGACCGGCGAGAGCCACAGCGGAAAGGCGCCGGCGTAGTGCTCGATGAGCACCCCCATGAAGCGCTCGATCGCCCCCAGGATCACCCGGTGCAGCATGACGGGCCGGTGCTTCTCGCCGTCCGCCCCGGCGTAGGTCAGATCGAAGCGCTCCGGCAGCGTGAAGTCGCACTGGATCGTGGCGCATTGCCACTTGCGTTTGAGCGCATCCTTCAGCTTGAAGTCGATCTTCGGCCCGTAGAAGGCCCCGTCGCCGGCGTTGACCTCGTAGGGCAGCCCCGTGTCCTTCAAGGCCTGTTCGAGCGCGGTCGTCGCCAGGTCCCAGTCGGCGTCGGAGCCGATCGAGTCCGCCGGCCGCGTCGAGAGCTCGACCTCGTAGGCGAACCCGAAGATCCGCATCGCGTCGGCCACGAAGGCCGCGATCGCCCGGATCTCGTCGTTCAACTGGTCGGGCCGGCACAGGATGTGCGCGTCGTCCTGCGTGAACTGGCGCGCCCGCATCAGCCCGTGCAGAACCCCCGTCTTCTCGTGGCGGTGCACCGTCCCCAGCTCGAAGTACCTCAGCGGCAGGTCGCGGTAGGACCGGATCTTCGCCCGGTAGATGAGCATGTGCGCGAGGCAGTTCATGGGCTTGATGCCGTAGGGCTGGCCCTCCACCTCGGTGTAGTACATGTTTTCGCGATAGTGGTCGTAGTGGCCCGATCGCTTCCACAGGTCCGCCTTCAGGATCTGCGGCCCCATGACGATGTCGTAGCCGCGTTTCAGGTGCTCCCGCCGCTCCCAGTCCTCGATGATCGTGCGCAGCAGCATCCCCTTCGGGTGGAAGATGATGAGCCCCGGCCCCGCCTCGTCGTTCATCTGGAACAGATCGAGTTCCCGGCCGATCCGGCGGTGGTCGCGCTTGCGCGCCTCCTCGACGAGTTTCAGGTGCTCCGCGAGCGACGCGGCATCGGCGAAGGCCGTACCGTAGATCCGCTGGAGCATCCGGTTGCGCTCGTCGCCCCGCCAGTAGGCCCCGGCGACGTTCAGCAGCTTGAAGGCGGCGATCCGCCCCGTGGACGGCAGGTGCGGGCCGCGGCAGAGGTCGACATAGCCCTCCTGCGTGTAGAGGCTGACCGTCCCGACATCCGCCGGCAGGTCGCGCAGCAGTTCCACCTTGTAGGTCTCGCCCATCGCGGCGAACTTTTCGCTCGCGGCCGCGCGGCTGATCTCCTCGCGCACGAAGGGCACGTCGGCGGCGACGATCTCGCGCATCCGCGCCTCGATCTTCTCCAAATCCTCCGGGGTGAACGGCGTCTCGTAGTCGAAGTCGTAGTAGAACCCGTCCTCGATGGACGGCCCGATCGACACCTTCGCCCCGGGAAAGACATCCTGGACGGCCTGGGCCATCACGTGGGAGGTGCTGTGGCGCAGCACCGACAGGCCCTCACGCGAATCGAGGTCGATCGGCTCGATCCGGGCGTCCTGTTCGGCAACGGCGTCGAGGTCGACCGCGCGCCCGTCCACCCGGGCCGCGACGGCCTTCGCGAGCGCGTCCGGCCGCCAGGCCGCCAGGATCTCCCGCACCGGCGTCCCCGCCGGATGTTCCGCCACCGCCCCGCCGGGCAACTGTATATGAAGCATGGTTGTCATGAACGTATTGATATTGAAGGTCTTTGACGGATTCGCCCGCCCCGCATTAAAGAAAGGGCATCATCACCTCGAGGCTGCTGATGCCCTCCGCAAAATCATCGGTTTTGCCGTCGTCATCAAAAATGGTAGGCACGCAGGGATTTGAACCCTGGACATCCACCGCGTCAGGATGGCGCTCTCCCCCTGAGCTACGTGCCTGCGTATGCCTTCCCTCCGGAAGGGAGGGTTAACTAACAGCAAAATCCCCTTGTGTCAAGGCAAAATTTGCCTTTTTCAGCCGGCGTGGTTCACGAAGCGGACGAAGCGGACGATGTAGACCGCGCCCGAGACGATCGTGAAGAGCGCCGTCAGTCCGTAGACGACCCCAAAGGTGTTCAGCGGGAGCGTCACCTCGAGGCTCTTGACGGTGAGCGCGAGGAGCACCGTCCCGATCTGCAGCGTCGTCGTGACCTTGCTGACGAAGGCCGGCTTCATGGCGAAATCGACCTCCATGAGCGTCATCACGAGGATGCCCGAGAGGATGATCAGGTCGCGGCTGATCACGAGGACCGTGAGCCACCCCGGAATCACGTGGAAGATCGACAGGGTGATGAAGCAGGAGGCGAGCAGGGCCTTGTCGGCGGCGGGGTCGAGGTAGGCGCCCAGGACCGTCTGCTGGTGCCAGAGCCTGGCCAGCGCGCCGTCCAGGGCGTCCGTGATCCCCGCGATGCCGAAGCAGATGAGGGCGTCGAAGTACTCGCCCTGGATGAGCAGGATCACGACCGCCGGCACCAGGACGATCCGGAAGAGCGAGAGCAGGTTGGGTATATTCATCTTTTAATTCAATTCCCGCACGGGGCGCCGCCGCCCTAGGGCTGAGGCGCGGTGTTTGGGCCCTCCTTGCCCGCCTCCCTGTCCCGCGCCTTGTTCCAGTCCACCCAGGGGTCGCGGTCCTCTTCCGGCTTGAAGTCCTTGGGCTTTTCCGCCGTTCCGTCCGGACGGACCACGATCTGCTGCATGGACTTCAGGATGTACACCCACTCCTCCATCGTCACCACGCGCGGTCCCGGGATGGACTTCGGGCCTTCGATCTTCGTCGGCGGACCGATCACCGCCGGCGCCTGCGGCGGGGGCGGGGCTTCGGCGCTGCCCGACACGTGGACGGTTCCGTCGTAGACCCGGACCAGATTGGATTTATCCTCGTTCACATCCATCCGGTACACCGTCCCCCGCACACCGGCGACGGAGTTCTCGGCCATCATCTCGAAGCGGCCCTTGCCGCCGATCGCCCGGGCCACGTTGGCCCAGACGCGCCCGACGATCATGTTGAAGCGGATGCTCCGCGCCCGGCTCTGGCTCCCCGGCTCCACCTCGAGCAGGCGGAAGCGCGTGTTGTCGGCAAAGCGGACCCGCGAGCCGTCCGAAAGCACCATCTCGATGCGGGACCGGGGACCGGTGGCGACCTCGTCGGCGTCGGCCAGACGCTCGCCCACCCTCAGGGCCCGCGGCGCCCCCTGTCCGCCGATCCGAACCTGGGCGCTCCCGTCGATCGCGATCACCCGTGCGCCGCCCCTGTCCACCGTCATCGTCCGGGTCCCCTGGGCCGTTGCCGCCGTCACCCAGAACACGAGGCAGATGGCCAGAACCCATCCGCCGATCCGATAGCCCTTCTTCATGGTCGCCTCCTTGGGGATCAGGTCATTAAGATTGATGCGTCACGCTCGGGTCCCGGAAACGTCCCGGGCGCGGCTTCGCGTCCCGGGTCATCCCAGGCGATCGGGGCCGTCGGGCAGGGTGTCGAGAACGCGGTCCACGACCATCTGCATGGCCGCTTCGTAGACCTCGGACGACTTCATCTCCAGTTCCTTGGACGTGAACCCGAAATTGCGTGCCACCTCGCGGTCCTGGACGCGCCACAGCGTCGCCCCCGTTTTCGCGCTCCGGAGTTCGAGGCTGGCGGCCACCGTGGTCGGGGCATAGAGCGCCCGGTAGGCCGTCCGGCATTCGACCAGGGAGATGTACAGGACCGCGTCGATCCCGAGCAGTTCCCCGGCTACCCGGGGCGCCACGACCCCCTGCGGGCCCGTCCGCGCCCGGTAGAACGTCGCGAGTTTGTCGTCGACGAGGGTCAGGGGAATCTTCGGGTACCCCTTGAAATACAGGCCCGTGAACACCTTCTCCCTCAGGAGCCTCGCCGCCCGCGGGTCCATGTTCTCCCCCTGCACGGGCAGAACCGCGATCAGGCGGACGCCCTCCTCGCTGTACTCGGGCTTGAGCGTATGGGGGATCTTCCCGGCACAGCCGGCCATGACAGACGCCGTCAGCGCGAAAAGCACGAACAGGACCGCGCCGCGCACGAGCGCGGACCGCCGCTGCCGCCGGACACCGCGTTCACAATGCTGCGCAACCGTTCCGTTCAAGGTGCGTCCTCCGTTTCGCTCTTCAACTTCTCGATTTCCTCGCGGATGATCCGGGCGGCGATCTCGGGAAAACCCTCCCGCGCGAGGCGTTCCGCCACGGCGGGAACGATCTGGCGCGCGATGTCCCGGGCCGCCGCCTCGGCGCGCCGGATCATCTCTTCCCGAAAGGCGGCCGCGTCGGGCGGAAAGACCGGACCCTCCTCGATCACATCCGTCAGATCGAAGACGCGCCGCTGATCCGCGACGACATCGGTCAGGTCGTATATCACCTCGCCGGGGCCGGGTCCTGGCCCGGCCGGGTTTGCCCCGTCCGCCATCGCGCCCGGGAATCCGCCGTCATTCTCGCTCATTGTCCCCCCTGTCCCGGCGCGCGCCTCCCGACGCGCCGGCCGCACTGTCCCGCGTTAACACAACTGTGCCGACACTTCAACCGTATTTTTGCCGTGTCGACGGGGGTCGGATCATCGAGGCGAGGCCTTTCGGCACGGTTCCACCCCCGGTGATTCCAGGCCGATCTTTTGGTAAACGAGGCGCCGGGGCAGCCCAGTCTCCCGGGCGATGGCCTCGACCCGGTCCCGTCGCGAAAGGCCCTCCCGCGCCAGGCGCATCGCCATCTCCTGGAGATCCGCCGCGTCGACGGACGGCGCGGCGTCCCCGCCGCCGCAACCGGCAACGACCAGGGTAACCTCCCCCCGGACCGCCCCCGTCTCCAGCCTTGCGCCGATTGCGTTCAGCGGCCCCCGAAGGACCTCCTCGAAGACCTTGGTCAGTTCCCGGCAGAGCACGGCCTCCCGGTCGCCGAAGATGTCCGCGAGGTCCTTCAGCGTGGCCGCCAGCCGCCGGGGCGATTCGTAAAAGACGAGCGTCCGCGGCTCCCCCATCAGGCTTGCAAGCACCGTGCGCCGCGCCGCCGGACGCGACGGCAGGAAACCGGCAAAGAGGAAGGCGTCCGCGCAGAACCCCGAGACGCTCAGGGCCGAGGCAACGGCCGAGGCCCCCGGAACGGGAACGACCCGGATCCCCGCGGCAAGGGCCGCCCGGACCAGGCGCGCACCCGGGTCGGAGATCGCCGGCGTCCCGGCGTCCGAGATATAGGCCACGTCCTGTCCGGCCTGAAGCTTCCCGAGCAGGAGTGCCGCCCGGGACGCCTCGTTGTGCTCGTGGAGGCTGATGAGCGGGGTCGCGATTCCATGGGCCGCCAGGAGCTTCCGGCTGTGGCGCGTGTCCTCGGCGGCGACAAGGCGGACCTCCTTCAACACCCGGACGGCCCTGAGCGTGATGTCCTCCAGATTCCCGATGGGCGTTCCGACAACGAACAGCCGCCCGTTCTGACGATGCTCTTGCGGAGCCATCCCCCTCCATCCATTCCCGATATTTTTATCTTCATAGCAGAACCGCCCCCGCATTGCCACCGGCGAATTTTTCGGCTGTCGCGGTTTCGGACCGCCCACCCGCGTCACCGCCGGGATCTCATCTCCGTAAGAATCGAAGCGTTTCATGTTGACAATCCAGGAAGATTGAATTAGCGTTCGCATTCTTGTTAGCCGTCGCTCAAAAAACTGAGATGATAAACCTGATGCCCGCCACGGGGCGGGCGGAACCGGGAGAGCGGCTTTGCATCGCGAGGATTTCCCATCATGATCGATTTGCACAGCCACATCCTGCCCGGCCTGGACGACGGCGCGCGCGACCTCGAGCGCAGCCTGGACATGGCCCGGGCCTCCGTCGCGGACGGCGTCACCGACATGGTCTGCACGCCGCACTGGGTCCCCGGGAAATACGAAAATACGCGCGCGGCGATCCTGGACGCCTGCGCCGGTCTGCGCGAACGCCTGGCGGAGGCGCAGATCCCGCTTAAGCTCTGGCCCGGCGCCGAGCTGCACGTGGACACCGGCATCCCGGAGCGCATCCGGAGCGGCGAGTTGCTCACGCTCGTCGACGGCGGCAAATACGTCCTGATCGAGCTCCCCGAGGAATCCCTGCCCTCCAACCTGGAGGACTTCTTCTGGGCACTCCAGCTCGACGGGATCAAGCCGATCCTGAGCCACGTCGAGCGCAACCCCGTCCTTCAGAGCGACCCCATGCGCCTGTTCCGCTGGGTAGAGATGGGCATCCTCGCGCAGATCACCGCGGCGAGCCTCGTGCAGGAGTTTTCCGAGGAGATCCTCGATTTTTCCCGGGAGCTGATCGAGCACCGCCTCGTCCACGTCCTGGTCTCGGACGCGCACGGACTCAAGCGGCGCTCGCCGAAGCTCTCGGCCGCCCGCGACGTCGTCGCCTCGATCGCCGGCGAGTCGGCCGCCCGCCGCATGACGGAGGACATTCCCCGCCGCATCCTGGAGGGCAAGTTCGTCGAACCCGACGATCCCCTGCCCTACCGCTCCGCCAAGCGCGGGCTGCGGGCCTATTTCGACCGCTTCCTCAAATGACGGGGGGCGCACCGACAGGAGGGTGAAGAACCGCATCATGACCGCACGCATTCTCGTCACCGGCGGCGCCGGCTTCCTCGGCTCCCACCTGTGCGACCGCCTGATCGCCCAGGGTCACGACGTCCTCTGCCTCGACAACCTCTTCACGGGCAGTAAGAACAACATCCGCCACCTGCTCGGCCATCCGCGCTTCGAGTTCATCCGCCACGACATCATCAACCCCATCTACCTGGAGGTCGATGAAATCTACAACCTGGCCTGTCCCGCCTCGCCGGTCCATTACCAGGTCAATCCCATCAAGACGATCAAGACGAGCGTCATGGGCGCGATCAACACCCTCGGACTGGCCAAACGCGTGCATGCAAAAATCCTCCAGGCCTCGACCTCGGAGGTGTATGGCGATCCGGAAACGCACCCCCAGCCCGAGGCCTACTGGGGCCGCGTCAACCCCATCGGGATCCGGAGCTGCTACGACGAGGGCAAACGGGCCGCCGAGTGCCTGATGATGGACTACCACCGCCAGAACGGCGTGGCCATCAAGATCGTCCGGATCTTCAACACCTACGGTCCGCGCATGGCCGAGGGCGACGGCCGCGTGGTCAGCAACTTCATCGTCCAGGCCCTGCGGGGCGAGGACCTGACCCTCTACGGCGACGGGACGCAGACGCGCTCCTTCTGCTATGTGGACGACCTGATCGACGGCCTGGTCCGCATGATGGATTCCCCGCCGGACTTCATCGGCCCGGTGAACATGGGCAATCCGACGGAATTCACGATCCGCGAACTGGCCGAGGCGGTGCTGCGGCTGACGGGCGCCCCGGGGAAAATCGTCCACCGCCCCCTCCCGCAGGACGACCCGACGCAGCGCCAGCCGGACATTGCGCTGGCCCGATCCCGCTTGAACTGGGAGCCCGGGATCCCGCTCGAAGCGGGATTGCGTCAGACGATTCGTTATTTCGAATCCATCAGCGACACGCGGGGGCCGGGTCTTTAAAGACACCGCCGCCCCTCACGACCGGCAGGAAGAACACGCATGGACAACAACACGGATTTTAACGATCGGACCGCCAGGAAGATCCTGTGCATCGGCGCCGGCTATGTCGGCGGGCCGACGATGGCCGTCATCGCCCGCCAATGCCCGGACTGCCGGGTCACGGTCGTGGACGTCAACGCGGAGCGCATCGCGGCCTGGAACTCCGGGACGCTCCCCGTCTACGAACCCGGCCTCGACGACGTCGTCCGCGCCACCCGCGGCCGCAACCTCTTCTTCAGCACCGACATCGCCGCCGGAATCCGCGCGAACGACATCATCTTCGTCAGCGTCAACACCCCGACGAAGACCTTCGGCGCGGGGGCCGGCATGGCGGCGGACCTCCAGTACTGGGAGAAGACGGCCCGCGAGATCCTGGAGTACGCCGAATCCCCGAAGATCGTGATCGAGAAGAGCACGCTGCCGGTCAAAACCGCCCTCGCGATGGAGCGCATCCTGAACTCCCGCGGCGGCGACGTCCGCTTCGACGTCCTGTCCAATCCGGAGTTCCTCGCCGAGGGCACGGCGATCCGCGACCTCGAGAACCCGGACCGCGTCCTCATCGGATCGCGCGAGACCGACGCCGGCCTCGCCGCCCGACGCGTCCTCGAGGACCTCTACGCCCGCTGGGTCCCCCGCGAACGCATCCTCACCTCGAACATCTGGAGCGCCGAACTCTCCAAGCTCGTTTCGAACGCCTTCCTCGCCCAGCGCATCTCCTCCATCAACGCGGTCTCCGCCCTGTGCGAGCGGACCGAGGCCAACGTCACGGAGGTCGCCCGCGCCGTCGGCATGGACAGCCGCGTCGGCCCCAGATTCCTGAACGCCTCGGTCGGATTCGGCGGTTCCTGCTTCAAGAAGGACATCCTGAACCTCGTCTACCTCTGCCGCGCCTACGGGCTCGACGAAGTCGCGGCGTACTGGGAGGGCGTCGTCGCCATCAACGAGTACCAGAAGGAGCGCTTCGTCCTGAACATGATGGCCGCGATGTTCAACAGCCTGGCCGGCAAGCGGGTCGCGCTCTACGGATTTGCGTTCAAGGCGGACACGGGCGACACGCGCGAGAGCCCGGCGATCTTCGTCGCGGAGCGCCTTCTCGCGGAGCACGCCGAGGTCGTCATCACGGACCCGCAGGCCCTCCCCAACGCCCGGATCTGGGCGCAGGGACTGACGGCCCGCGGCGCCGGCTCCCTGTTCGAAACCGGCGCGGGGCCGAAGATCGCGTTCGTCGAGGACCCCGCAGCGGCCGCGGCCGGCTGCCACGCTCTCGCCGTCATGACGGAATGGCCGCTCTACCGCGGCCTCGATTACGGGCACATCTTCCGCACAATGATCCAGCCGGCCTTCCTCTTCGACGGCCGTAACATCCTCGACCACGAGCGGCTCCACGCCATCGGCTTCAACGTCTACCCGATCGGCCGCCCGCCGCTCACCCATTTCTGACACCTGCAAGCTGCGGGGGTCGAATCCTGAAGATCGGCGTTATGTCCGCCATCTTGAGCACATCGCCCCCGGTCAAGGCCGGACCCCGGGGATGGAGCGATTCCGGGAGAACCCAGACGAAAGGATTTCCGATCCGATGCCGACGAAGCGAACGAAGCAGAGCCTGAACCCCCAAACGCGGAACGACACCCTTTCGCAGTCCCCCAACGGCGAGGCCTTCCCGCTCCCCAAACCCGAGGATTACGTCAAGGAATTCAGGCGCCTCAAGCGTCTCGTCGCCCGGCACCGCCGGGCGGGCCGCGAGATCGTCGTCGTCATGGGCGTCGGGTTTGTCGGGGCGGTCATGGCCGGCATCGTCGCCGACGCCGTCCGGAAACCCGCGGTTCAACACGCGGACCCCCAGGCCCCGCGCCGGGGCGCCGCGAGCGGAGGGCGCCGCCCCCCCGAAACCACCCAAAAGATAGATCCGGCCCCCGCGCGCCCCGGGCAAGGCGCCCCCGCCCCTGCCCCCGCCCCCGGCGAGCCCGCCAAATTCGTTATCGGCATGCAGCGCCCCTCCCCGCGCTCCTACTGGAAGATCCCGTACTTAAACCGCGGCATCGCCCCCGTCGAGGCGGAGGACCCCGAGGTCGCCCCCCTCATCGCCCGCTGCGTCCTCGAGAAGAAGACCCTCACCGCGACCTACACCTACGACGCCCTCAGACTCGCCGATTGCGTCGTCGTCGACGTCCAGTGCGATTACTTCAAGGAGACCCTGGGCAACTGCCGCCAGGGCCGCGCCGAGATCGCCGCCCTCGAGGAGAGCCTCCGCGTCATCGGCGATCGCATCCCTCCGGACTGCCTCGTCCTGATCGAAACCACCGTGCCCCCCGGGACCACCGAGTACGTCGCCTACCCGATCCTGAAGAAGGCCTTTGAGCGCCGCGGCATCGCCGCTGAGCCGCTTCTGGCCCACTCCTACGAGCGCGTCATGCCGGGCCGTGAATACGTCGCCTCCATCCGCGACTTCTGGCGGGTCTGCAGCGGCGTGAACACCGCCTCCCGCGCCCGCGTCGCCACGTTCCTCTCCGAGGTCCTGAACGTCGAGAAGTTCCCGCTGGCCGTGCTGGACCGCCCCATCGAGAGCGAGACCTGCAAGATCGTGGAGAACGCCTACCGCGCCACGATCCTCGCCTTCCTCGACGAGTGGAGCCTCTTCGCGGAGCGCAACGGCGTCGACCTGATCAAGGTCATCCGGGCGATCAAGGTCCGCCCGACGCACTCCAACATGATCTTCCCCGGACCGGGGATCGGCGGCTACTGCCTGCCGAAGGACGGCGGCCTGGGCGTCTGGGCCTACCGCCACCTGATGGGCTTCGAGGACGACATCTTCAAGATCACGCCGATGGCGATCGACATCAACGACACGCGCGCCCTCCACGCCGCCGAACTCGTGCGCGACGCCCTGCGCAACATGGGGAAGATCGTCGCCGCGGCCAAGGTCGTCATCCTCGGCGCCTCCTACCGCGAGGACGTGGGCGACACGCGCTACAGCGGGTCCGAGGCCCTCGTGCGCAAGCTCGCCGAGATGGGCGCGGAGATCGGCGTGCACGACCCGTACGTCAAGCACTGGTGGGAGATGGAGAAGCAGGACACCTACCCCGCCCCGGGCCATTCCTGGGCGCGCTTCTTCCGGAACCAGGAGGGCCTGACGGACCTCCGGATCGAGCCCGATCTCGCGGCCGCGCTCAAGGGCGCCGACGCCGTCGTCCTGGCCGTCCGCCACGCCGCCTACCGCGCGCTCGATCCCGAGAAGATCGTGAACATGGCCGGCCGACCCGTCGCCGTCGTCGACTGCTTCGGCCTCCTCGACGACGACGCCATCCGCCGCTACTTCGAGCTCGGCTGCGAGGTGAAGGGCCTCGGCCGCGGCCACGTCAAGCGCATCAAGGACCAAACGTCCTCCGGAAGGGCAGATTGATGGAAAGAGCGGCATTCGGGATATATGTGTTCGTGCTGGTGGCGAGCCCCGTCCTTTTCGGGGCGGTGCATACCTGGGCATACGCGACGGTTTTCCTGCTGATCCTGGCGGCGAGCCTGCTGCTCATCGCGCGGGACTGGCTTCCCGCGCTCGGACGCGGGGCCGGAGGGGAGACCTGCGGGGGGGAAAAACGGCATCTGGCCTTCCTTCTGACGGGGGCGGAGGCGCTGTTTGTCCTGATGGTCTTCCTCCTCGTCGTGCAGATGACGCCGCTCCCCGGAGGGCTGCTGACGAAACTGTCGGCCGAGGCGAAGGCGGCGGGACTGAGCGCCCTCCCCGCCACCGCGTCCGTCGCGGACCCCTCGCTCAAGAACGCCTGGTTCGCGCTCGCCCCCTACGCCTACCCCGTCCGCATGTCCCTCATCCGCTGGACCGCCTACGGCCTGCTCTTCTTCGGCCTCTGCCGCACCCTGAACTCCCGCCGGCGCATCGAACTGCTCGTCGTCGCCCTCCTCGCCACCGCGGTCGCCGACGCCCTGTACGGCATCGTCCAGACCTATTCCGGCTCCCCCCACGTCCTCTGGTGGAAAAAGCTCGCCCAGGGCGCGAAGGACGTCAGCGGCACCTACATCAACCGCAACCATTTCGCCGGCTTCATGGAGATGGGGATTGCGCTCGCCATCGCCTACGCCGGCGCGATCGTCGCCGGCGGGCGGCGCCAGGCCGGCCCCGCCCGAGGCCCGCGGACCTTGAAGGACCGCTTCATCCGCCTCTTCTCCGGCGAGAGCAGGGCCCTCCGCCAGATCCTCGTCGTCTTCTCCGGCGTCGTCATGGGCGTCGCGCTCATCCTGTCCGCCTCGCGCGGCGGGATCGTCTCCGCGCTGGCGGGGCTCTTCGTCATGGGGGTTTTCTTCCTCGCGCGGCGGGATCACCGGGCGAAGGGCGGGATCGTGCTCGCGCTTTTCGGCGTGACCGTCCTGTACGCGGCCTTCGCCGGGATGGACTACACGATCGAGCGCTTCCAGAAGCTGGATTTCGACCACGAGGGGCGACCGCGCTACATGGAACGCGCGGTCCTGCTGCACGACGACTATCCGCTCGCGGGCGTCGGCGTGGGCAACTTCCGCCACGCCTACCCGAAATACCAGGCGCCGGAGGACAGGGGCCGCTTCATCGACCTTCTGCACAGCGACTGGATGCAGTTCTACACGGAGGCGGGGTACGCGGGGATGCTTGCCCTGATCGCGGGTCTGGGGTGGTTCGTGTCCCGCCTTGTCCGGACGTGGTCGATCCGGGGGGACCCGTTTGCCGTCTGCCTGGGCCTCGCGCCGGTGGGGGCGCTCGCGGCCCTCGGGACGCACTCGCTTTTTGACTTCAACCTGCACATCCCCGCGAACTTCATGATGCTCGTCGCCGTATGCGCGATCGGCCTGAGCGCACTGCACCTGGAGCGGCAGCGCCGCGAGGACGTGATGCGCTGGAGGCGCATGCGCCTGCCGCTGGCGGGCGCGGGCGGGATCGCGGCCGCGTTCGTGATCGTCCTGATCGCGTGGACGGGCCTGTGGACGGTCCGGCACGCGGTCGCCGAGGCCCACTGCGCCACGGTCGGCAATCTCACGATGAATCTGGAGGAGCACCAGTCGCTCGACAACATCCGGTCGGCCATCGCCTGGGACGGGGCAAACGCGGAATACCACTGGAATCTCGCGCGGGAGCTGATGGACCGGCGGGACCGGACGATGCAGGCGGCGCACAAGGCGGTGGAGGCCGCTTCAGACGGAACGCAGACGGGCATGGCAAAATCCGGAGCCGGGGCCGTCCAGTCCCGGCCCGGGACATCGCAGGCCGCGCCTGCGAAAACCGCGGCGCAGGCCGATCCCAACATCCCCGCACCGGCCGAGGCGCCGCCCCCGGAGGCATCCGCGGAAGATGCCGAGCCGGCCAAGGCGCCGTCGCTCGCGGCGGCGCAGGCCGCCTGGCGCGCCTCGCACGGACCGGTCATCGCCGCCCTCGAGGGCGCGATCCGCCTGAACCCGCTCGATGCCGAACCCCACGTGCGCCTCGCCTGGGAGTACACCTACCTGTGGGACCGCCACGACTACATGACCCGCTGGATGCGCGGCGCCGATGCGAGCATGGAGCGGGCGGCGTACTACGCCGGCACGGGGTCGATCAACCCTCACCTCCACGTGGACATGGGCAACTACTGGGCCGTGCGGTCGAAGAACACGGGGCCGGGTGCGCCCCCGCCGGAGATCTCCTGGCTCAAGGCGTCGTGGCATTACGGCCAGGCCCTGGCGCTGACCCGGCAGAAGACAAAGGACGGAATGAAGCCCGACCGGAATGTCGTGGCCGAGATCACGAACTTCGTCCGCAACCTCTATCCCGACGACCCCGCCCGCCTGGCCGAGGCCCTGGGGAGGATCGAAGGGGGTGCGCAGGAATGAAGCTCTGTGTGCTGGCCCGTCGCCTCCTGATGATCTGGATCGCGATCGCGGTTCTCGGAGCGGCCGTGGCGGCGAGGACGGAGGAGGTGTGCATCCGGCCGCCGGCCTATCCCGGGGCGACGACGCCCGACGACGGGGTTTGGACGACGCCCCTGCCCGCGTGCGAGGCCGGCCGGACCTACCGCTTTTCCGGGGAGTTCAGGCGCGACACGTGGGATGACCGGACGTATCCGTGGATCGCCCTGTGGGGGCAGAAATTTCTCCTGAACGCGCACTGCAGGAAGGGCGCCCCCCAGACGCTCCAGGTCCGCGTGACCTGCCCGGAGCGGATCACCGACCCGACCCTCCGCTTCGGCGCGGAACCCGCGTCGGCCGGCGGCGTCCCGCCGCGGTTTTGCCTGGGCACGCACACCCTCGCGGCGGTTCCGCCGGAGGAGATCCCGCACCCCGCCCCCTGGGCGCCGCCGTCCTCGATCGCCGGATTCTTCCCGATCGGGGTGTACGGGGCGGATCCGGCCCGCCTGGCCGAGGTTCGCGCGATCGCGTTCAACACGGTCATCCTGGGCGGCGAGGGGGAGCCCCTCGCCAAGGCCATCGCGTCGGCCCGGAACGATCGGCTCCGCTATGTCCTGTCCACGCCCGGCGACCCGGAGCGCCTGAAGGTCTACCTGGACCGCCTCGACGCCGTGCCGAACGTCCGCGGGGGCGGCCTGCTCGGCTTCTACGTCGCGGACGAGCCGGAACTGCGCTCCGTGCCCGCCGCCCGCGCCGGGGACGTCCGCCGCCTGCTCGCGGAGCGCTTTCCCGGCGTCGCCACGGCGATGGCAATCGTCCGGCCGCAGCACGCCCGGGATTACCTCGAGGCGTCGGATTACTTCATGATGGACCAGTACCCCTTTCCCCACCGCCCCATGACGTGGCTTTCCGACGCCATGGACGAGGCGGCCGCCGACACGGGGCGCGACCGCCTCATGTCGGTCATCCAGGCCTTCACCGAGGGGGAGGCCTGGCCCTCTCTGCCCGGCTGGCGGCAGATGGACTGCCTGGCGTTTCTCTCCATCGTGCACGGGAGCCGCGGGATCTTCTTCTACTCCTGGTCGGTGATGGGCCGGACGGAGGAGGGGCGCGCGCGCCTCGGACGCGTCGTCGGCCGCCTGAACCGCCTGTATCCGTGGCTTCTCGTGAAGAATGCGGAGCGGGCGGTGGCCGTGGAGATGCGCTCGGAGAACCGGGTGGACCCCCGGGGGCGGCCGGCCGTTCACGCCTGCCTCAAGGCGCGGGAGGACGGCCTGCTGCTCATCGCCGTCAACACGATCGGGGCGAACGTGACGGCCCGCCTGAAGACCGGGGCGGCCGGCGAGGCCGTCGAGGTCTTCGGCGGCGGGGTCCATCCCGTCGTCGAAGGGGCGATCCTCGCGGAGTTCGACGCCCACGAAACCAAGGCCTTCCTGATCACATCGGGGAGGGAATGAACGGACGAGAACCGGGCACACGCCCGGATGATGGAGGAAGAGTCATGAAGTTTGCACGCAGAATCGCGATCCTGGTTGCCGCAATCGCCTTGCTGGCGGCCCCGGCGATCGCGGAGATCCGTACGACCGTCACCGCGACGGCGTCGATCCTGTCCACGGGCGAAACGACGGTGTCCTACGACATCCTGAACGCGGGCAACGAGGAGGTCCTGCACGTGCGGGTGGCGACGTTCCTCGGCCTCGTGGCGGACCGGTCCGATCCGCTGGGCGACAACGCACCCGGCAAGACGGTCCGCTGCACGCGCACCCTCGACACGCGCGCGCTGGTGCCGGGCCGCTACATCCTGGCGACGCGCGTGAACTTCGAGGACAGGGCGGGCGCTTCGCACGCCGTCCACCACTTCACCCCCCTGGTCTTCGGTGCGCCAGCCGGTGCGGAAACCGCCTCGCCGCTGACCGTTGCCGCGAGCGACGCCGAATTCAACGCCAAGAGCCCCCTCAACACGAAGGACGACATCACGCTGACCCTGAAGAACACGGGCGGCGCGCCGCTCGAACCCGTCGTGTCCCTCTTCCTGCCGGACGGCGTGACCACGGCGGAGCCGGAGAAGGCCTACCCGGTGGCCGCGGGCGAAACGAAAACGGTCAAACTCCCGCTGAACTTCGACCCGACGGTGGTGCAGGACCTCCCCTACCGGGCGGTCGTCTGGTACGAGGCGCAGGGTCGCCACGATGCGCGCCTGCTGGAGGGGACGATCCGCGTCACGCAGAAGCCCGTCCTGTTCAAGGCGTTCCTGATCGGCGCCGGCGCCGTCCTTCTGATCGTCGTCGCCGCCGTCCTCGTGATCCGCCGCCGGAAAAATGCGTGATTCGTCGCGGTGAACCTGTCGACCCCGGCACGCTTCGACACGGCCGGAGCGACTGAAGCTACGGGGCGCTGATCCCCGATGATCGGGGAGCAACGCCCCGGGGTTTGATTTGATACAGGGCGTAGCGGTGGTTCTGCTCGGTGAAGGCGGCGACCTCGCGCACGTCGTACTTCGCCAGGATCGCCCGGCACATCTCCTGGTTCGCTCCCGGCACGGAACACCAGTAGTTCTCGTGGAAGTACACGTGGCCCGCGTATTTTTTCATCAGGAAGGCGATGACGTCCGGGTTGTTCAGGCCGGCGCCCGCCTGAACGGCCCCCTGCCCCCACAGGAGGAACATCGTCGGAATGTGGGTCAGGACGATGGAGCGCTCCGGGATCATCCGCGCGAAGCGCTGCGCGTACAGGTGATCGTGCCGCGCCCCCCACGCCTCCTGCCCGACCGTCCGGATCAGGGGAAGGAAGGGGAGCCAGCAGAAGAGGACGACCAGCACGAGCAGGGCCGCAATCCCCGTCCTCCCGAACCACCGCCGGCCGTCGGCCTCCGTTCCCGCGCCCCCGGCCCCGCCTCTCTCGACCGCTCCCCCGCCGTTCCCGCCTCCGGCAGGCCCCTCCTGCGTCAGGCAGAGGCGTGAATCCAGGGCCTTTGGAAACAACCGGCAGACCCCGCCCAGGATCCCGCCCGCGCCGAGCCCGGCGAGGACGGCGAGCGGCATGAACGAAACGAGGGCGAAGCGCACATCCGCCCCGTAGCCGTAGCTCCCCGCGTAGAAGAAGAGGAAAATCCCCCAGAACGGCAGGAACCACAGGAAGGTCGCGAGCCGCGCACGCCACGGGGCGGAGCCGCACGCGATGCCCGCGAGCGCCAGCAGCGTGAAGATCGCGGGAAACTTCGCGTTGGCCAGGTAGTACAGGCTGTTGACGGCCAGGTTCGGCCGAAAGAACGCCCCGGCGAATTTCGCCCCCTCCGCACCCCAGGACTGCCCCTTCATGACGAACAGGTGCAGGGCGTGGGGCAGGAGGAGGACGCCGCACAACAGCCCCGCGATCCACACCTCGCGGCGGGCGAAGACCCCCAGGCGCCGCTCCCAGGCGTTCGCCGCCGGGACGGGCCTGAGAAGGAGGGCCGCCGCGACGATCCAGAAGAGGATCAGCGCCGACTCCGCGCGCATCTGGCAGGCGAGCGGGATCGCGCCGGCGAGGACGAACAGGTGGCGCGCCCTCCCCGTCTGCAGGTAGACGACAAGGAGCAGGACGACGAGGCCCGTGAAGAAGGCCGCGGACGGCTCCACGGCGGCGGTGTTCGACCAGAGGAGATTGTGGGGAATGACGGCGTAGGCGAGCGCCGCGACGAACCCCGCGAAAAACGGCGTCTCGAGTCCGTTTCCGCACGGGCGGCCATCCGCGCCCGGCAAGACGGGCTGCGGCGCCCGCTCGTACGGCGATGGAGAGGGCGCGCGGGCCCCGCCCCTCGCCAACCGGTACGCGATGAAGAAGGCGAGGAGAATGCCGCCCAGGTAGAGAACGTTGTTGAGTCCGAAGGCGTAGCGCTCGTCCACCCCGAGGCCCTGGAACACGAGGCTCATCAGGAACGGCCAGCCGGTCGGTTCCTTGTTCATCAAGAGCCAGTGGGGGAAGTATTCGCCGTACTCGAAGGTGCCGTAGTTGCACATCGCGGCCTGGTGCGTCAGCGCGATGTTCTGGCCGACGTTGGCGTAGATGTCCTCGTCGTAGTAGATCCGGTGAACCTGGGGGGCGGCGAAGATCACGAGGGCGGCCGCCGCGACGACGAGGAGCGCGAGGGCCCAGGCGCGGGCGTTGGGGCGCCGGGACTTCGGCGACGGCCGCGAGCCAAAGATCTCCCGGCAGAGGGCCGCAACGTCGGGCCAGCACCAGAGCGCGCCCGCGACAAGCAGGAGCATGTTGGCCCGGAGGACCCAGGGCATCGCCTTCACGAGGGCCGCCTCGATCCGCGGCGGGGCCGCGTAGTCCAGGATATAGAGGAAGACGCCGATCAGGGTGGCATACAGGATCAGGACGGCCGCCGGGACGGCCCAGGTTTCAGTCCGTTTTCGCATGCAGATTCTCCATGAGCCAGTCGTCGAGGAAGAGGTAGCGAATGCCGCTGTCCACGAGCATCCGGACGGCCTCGTCGGGCGAGCAGACGAGGGGCTCGCCGTGGATGTTGAAGCTGGTGTTGAGGACGACGCCGTAGCCCAGCGCCTCCCGGACGTGGCGCAGCAGGTCGCGGTAGGCGGGGTTCTCGTCCCCGACGAACTGGGGGCGGCAGGTGCCGTCGATGTTGATCACCCCCGCCATCAGCGGCAGGCGCTCCGGGCGCACGCGGAAGGCCATCGTCATGGAGGGGTTGTCCTTCAGGGCCGGCCCGGAGGCCTCGATCAGCGCCGAGGCGTCCTCCGCCAGCATGCTCGGGCAGAAGGGTTGGTACCAGACGCGTTTTTTCAGGACGACGTTCAGACGGTCCTTGATGTCGCGGGAGTCCGGCCGGGCCAGGATGCTGCGGTTGCCAAGGGCGCGCGGGCCGATCTCCATCCGGCCGCGGAACCACAGGACGATCTCGCCCGCCAGGATCAGGCGGGCCGCCTCCGCCGGCGCGTCCGCACTGCTCCGCCAGCGCAGGCCGTCGGCCTCCCCGGCCAGGGACGTCGCCCGGTTTCCAAAACCCTCTTCTGGATCCTTCCCGCGCAGACGGGAATCCATGCCGCCCCCGAAAGGACCGGGTTCCAGTCTTCCCGGCCGCGACGGCAGGCGACGATCCTCGGCGGGAGCCGTTTCGCGGCCGGATGACGCTTCAAGCAGGGGGACGTCCCTGGTCTTGAGGCCCTCCAGGGTCGCCGCGATGTCGGCCGGCGAGAAGTCCGGGCCGAGGTATAAATCCGTCAGGGCGTAGGCGGAAACGCCGTTTCGCTCCAGGTTCGCCGCCATCGCCGCGCCGATCGCCAGGCCGCCGTCGCCCATGTGGGGGAAGATGTAGACGTTCTCCACACCGGGGAGTCCGGCGAGCCGCATGTTGAGCTTGATGTTCGAGAAGACGCCGCCCGCCGCGGCAATTTTTTTCAGCCCGCTTTGGCGCAGGGCCTCGGCGACGAGGGCCGCGGCACCCCGTTCGAGCACGCGCTGGGCCATGTAGGCGAACTGCTCCGACGGGTAGCGCCAGAGGATCTTCTTGAGCTCCCGGAACATCGCCGTCGAGGTGTGCGGCGAGACGAGGTCCAGGCCATTCGCGCCGATCACGGCGAAGAGCGGGTTCTCCCCGTCCGGGATCGGGTAGGCGTAGTTGGCCAGGGCCATCACCTTGCCCTCGTCCTCGAGTTCGCGCATGTTCATGAGGTTCGTCACGTGCTCGAAGAAGATGCCGAACGAGATGCGGGCGGGCAGGGCCCGGATGAGCGTCAGGCGGCCGTCCGCGAAGCGCCATAGGCTGCCGCAGCGCCCGTCGCCGACGCCGTCGAGGGTGACGACCAGAGCCTCGGCGAAGCCGCTGCAGCAGGCCGCGGCGGCGGCGTGGGCGAAGTGGTGATCGACCCATGCGACCGGGACGGCGCCCAGGCCGAGCGGTCCCAGCCGGCGCTTCAGCCAGGCACGGCTGAGGGCACGCGAGACGGCGTTTGGGGCGAGTTCGGTGAAGCGGTATTTGAAGGCCTTCTTGAAGGGGTCCGCGCCTCGGGGGGCCAGCTTGCGCCGCCGGATGAGGTAGTACTCCTCCTTGAGGCTGGGGACGAGGCGCGTCAGGGTCTTGGCCGGGTCCGTCGTCGAGGCGGCCACGAGGTCGACCGCGTCGGGGGCGAGCCCGGCAAAGTCGAGGCAGGCCCGGATCGCGCGGGCGGGAAATCCGACCTCGAGCTTGCGGCGGCTCAGGCGCTCCTCGTTGATGGCGAAAACAAGCCGGCCGCCCGCAACGAGGGCCGCCCCGGCGTCATGCCCGTCCCAGATCCCCAGCACCGTGCGCTTTTGCATGCCGTTCCTTCGTCAATAGGGACGTCGCCCTAATTTATTCATCCGGAGCTTCAATGCGTTATTGCCGCAAAAGCAGTCATCCACCTTTACGGGAAGTTACAGGAAAGCAATAGGGCGTCGCCCTACTTTTTGCCCCGCAGCGCCCCGACGTCGGGGTTATCCCCGCGGATGGGAACCGTGACCTGCTTCCCGGTATCCCGGCCGAACCAGGCGAAGGCGGCGGCCAGCAGGTAGTCGATGTCATACCGCAGGTCCGAGGACGTCTCGGTGCTCAGCGTGTCCCCGATCCAGACGACCCGCTCCGGTCCGCCCGCCTTGAGGGGGCCGGCGTCGACGGCCTTGAGCGTCAGGCGACGGGTGAAGGTTTCCGTCACCGTGGGCGTGGTGGTGACGGTGCCCGGCACCGTAATGGCGCGGAAGGTCCGCCCGCCCTTGCCGTCGGACACGGCGACGATCTGCGTCTGCGGCGGGCCGTAGGAGGTCATCGTCCCGATGCGCAGCCCCGCGCTCATGTCATAGCTGAACGTCAGCAGGTATTCGGCCCGGTCCGGGTCGGCGATCCGGTAGCCGTGTCTTGCGAGCAGGATTTCGATCTTTACCCGGACTTCCCGGTCGAAAATGGGATTCGGGGCCCCGGCGTTTTCCAGGACGGCAAACGACGCCCCCGGCGGTGGCGCGTCTTTTCCGGCGGCCGGGTCCAGAAACCCGGTCGTGCGCACGTTCAGGGCGCAGCCGTTGACGAGAATCGCGATCGCGGCCAAAAGAAGGACTTTTTTCATTCTGACCTCCCCGATGCGTGTTACGGATCGATTCGTTCCCCCGATTCGTTCCGCCGCGTGCGCGTGTCGCCTTCCACGCCGGCGGGCGTTCCTTTTCTTTTAACCCAGCTCGCCGGATAAATCCAGCCATTCGGCGCCCAGCCGTCCGACCCGGCCGCTTTTCCGGCCGGCCTCCCCGCCGCGACGGGCCCGACAGCACCCCGCGCCCGGGATTTTCAGATCCAGTTGAGGAAGCGGCGGGCGCTGGCCACCGCCTGGAGCACCCCCCGGGGTTCCAGCATCGACAGCGTCCGCCGGACCGCCCGCGGCCTCAGGTAAAACCGGCGATAGGCCTCGCGCCGGAAGGCATCCACGCGCGCGGCCGACAGGTCCGGCAGATCCAGAACCGCCGCGTTCTGGGAAAAGGGTGAGCCTGTCCCCGCGTCGATCCGCAGCCAGCCGTTTTGGACGGCCTCGTCGTAGAGGCGCGTACCGGGAAACGGCGCCGCGGCGTAGAACTGGGCCACGTCGAGGGGGAGCGAGAGGGCGAGCGAAAGGGTCTCCCTCAGGCTCTCCTCCGTCTCGCCGGGCAGGCCGAGGATGAAATGTCCCGCGGTGCGGATTCCCAGGTCACAGGCCGTCCGGACGGCGCTTGCCGCCTGCGCGGCGGTCGTGTTCTTGCCGCAGGCCGCAAGCACCCAGTCGCTGCCGGATTCGATGCCGAAGCTCACCATCCAGAGTCCGGCCCGCTTCATCAGGGCGAAGGTCTCGCGATCGACCGTGTCCACACGGCTGTTGCAGGTCCAGGTGATGCCGAGACGACGGCCGAGGACGGCGTCGCAGAACGCCCGGACGTAGCGGCGGTCGGCGGTGAAGGTGTCCGCCCAGATGAAGTATTCGCGCACGCCGAAGCGGTCGATGTTGTTCTCGATCTCCGCCACGACCGCCTCGACCGGACGGCGTCGGAGCCTCGACCCGTAGTACAGGGGCGCCGTACAGAAACTGCACGCGTAAGGACACCCCCGGACCGGCGCCACGATGAGAAAGGGGCGGCCCTTCAGCGGCAGTCGGTAGGGCTTGAGATCCAGCCCGTCCCAATCAGGCGCGGGAAGGCCCTCGGGCGGCAGGGGCTCGGCGTCGGGGTTGTGGCGGATGTCCGGCCCGTCGCCTCCGCGCCAGGACAGGCCGCGGACGGACGACAGACCGTCCGGCGGGGAGTCCGGGTCGTTCTCCCCACGGGCAGGGGGATCCGCACTGCCGCGGAAATCACGGGATTGACGCTCCTGCGGGGACAGGCCCGCCCTCACCCGTTCGAGCGCCCGACAGAGGTTCCGCAAGACGCCCTCCGGCTCGCCGCGCAGCACCGCATCGATGCCGGCGCGGGCCAGGGCGGCGGTGGGCTGGATGGAAACGTGGGTGCCCAGGACGGCGGTAAAGGCGGCGGGTGCCGTTTCCCGGACGAAGGCCCCGAGATCGAGATCGAACGGCAGGGTGGGCGTACCGGTGCTCCAGACCACCACATCGGGCGGTTCGGCCAGGAGCAACTGCGCGAGGTCGGCCGTTCCGAGACCGGCGGCGGGAAAGTCGACGACCCGGACGCGATGACCGTCCTCCCGAAGCAGGGCGGCGGCCGTGGCCAGGGTCACCGGCGGCCACAGGACCGACCAGGCCCCAGCCTCCTGGGTGCAGCGCCCCTCGCGGATGAAGGCCCGATCCCCGGGACCGGGCGGATTGAACAGCAGAACGCGCATTCTTGCAGCCTTCGACCCATCCCCGGTCCCGATGGAACAAACGGGGCACGGAATGAAACGGGGGCACCCTTCGCCTTTTCCGAACAGACCACGCCAGACGCCTAAAAATAAAGGTACTTCACCATGCTGTAGACGTAGCGGAAGGCAACCTTGCGGACGCTGATCTTGGAATAGCCCGCCTTGCGCCGGTGCTCGTGCGTGGGCACCTCGCCCATCCGGTAGCCCTTCTTCAGCGTTTTGATAATCATCTCCTGTTCGATCGTGGTGATGTCCTCCTCAAGACCCAGGTCGCGCAGGACCTCCGTCCGGATCGCCCGGAAGCCGTTCTGGCTCTCGGACAGGACGACGCGGAAACGGTGGTTGATGCAGGCCGTGATGAAGGAGCTGCCCATGAGGCGGAAGCACTCGTCGAAACCGCCGTGCAGTTCGCTCGAGCCCCCGATGAGGCGCGACCCGGAAACGTGATCGGCCTGCCCCGCGAGAATCGGGGCGACAAGCGCGGGGATGTCGGCCGGGTCGTGGGAGCCGTCGGCGTCGATGAAGACGACGATGTCCCTCTTGAGGTGACCGATCACGGTGCGGATCGCCTCGCCCTTCCCGAGTCCGTGGTCGTAAACAACCCGGGCGCCCAGAGAACGGGCCACGTCGGACGTGCCGTCCGGGGACCGGCCGTCGACCACGAGGATATCGTCCGTGTGCGGCCGGACGCCGGCGATGACCTCGGGCAGCGTGGCGGCCTCGTTGAGGGTGGGAATGACGACCGTGAGCGACGGAATCGGACTGAGAGTTTTTCCCAGAGGGTTATTCATAAGAAAATTCCTTGACAAAAATTTTCGGGTCTTATAACGTACCTCCCATCGTTTGTAAATCGATATTCACGTTTGTGCCCGTAGAATCCAAGCCTGTGTGACCCATTTCACACATGAAACGGGAGAAATTGCTTGACACACGCACATGCACTGGCTATTGATCTAAATCAGCGGGTTAATTCGTCAGGAGTCATCCGACCGCTCTTCCGGGCGGCCGTTTAGTCTTTTTTTCGTCATTTCACAGAAGGGGGTGCGCCGTGAAGAAATTCCTATTGAGCGTTCTGCTGTCCGCATTCATTTTTCTGATCCTGTCCCCTTCCGCCCTGCAGGCGGAAGGTCGGATCAAGTTCGGGAACCTGACCATCGTTCCCAGTGTCACCACCCAGGCCATCTACGACGACAACATCTACCTGGGAAACGGGAAAAGCACGGGAGGACTGGCGGAGGATGATGTGCAGGACTGGATCACCCACGTCAAGCCCGGCATCCTCTTCAACTTCAATTTCCCGGAGCGGGGTTCCCTGAACCTCGGCTACCAGGGCGACTGGGCGTTCTACGACGACTACAGCGACAACGACTGGAACAGCCAGCAGGGCAAGCTCGATTTCAACTACAACGCCCCGGCGGGCATGATCCTCGGCCTGACCGACACGTACAACCGGTCGGAGGACCCTTACGGCGACGCCAACCAGTACGGACTGGGACAGGTCACGAAGCGCTGGACGAACGACCTGAGGGCAAAGGCCGGCTGGGAGTTCGGCAAGACCTTCCGCACGATCCTCTTCTTCAACCACTACAAGCAGGACTACAAGTACGAGAAGGATGACGCTCAGGACTACGAGGACATGGAAGGCGGGATCGGCTTCGGGGCGAAGTTCCTCCCCAAGACCTGGGGGTTCGTGCGCTACTTCTACGGCCAGCGGGAATACACCGAGAACAACGCGACCCTGAACCTCAACGAGAACACCAACTCCGACTTCTCGTGGCACCGCGTGTCGGCCGGCCTGACCTGGGACCCCGCGGCCAAGATCCAGGGCGAATTGAACGTCGGTTATCAGTGGAACGCCTTCGACAACAACCGCACACCGACGGGCGCTCTCCGCGACGACCAGGACACCTGGGTCGCCGAAACCTCGCTGAACTACAAGCCGATCGAGTCGACCACCCTGTCGCTCACGCTCGCGCGGGCCGTGCGAATCACCGGGGCGGACAAAAACGAATATTTCGAGGATACCTCCGTCGGGTTCAACCTGCGCCAGGAATTCCTGCGAAAGCTGGTCTTCAGCGCCGGTTTCACCTACAGCCTGAACGACTACGAGAACGCGACGGCCGTGGATAGCTGGGGCAGGCCCGTGGACCGCGAGGACAACAATTACATCGCCACGGCGGGGCTCGACTACAACATCCAGGACTGGATCTCCCTTGGTGTCGCCTACAAGTATAGCCAGAAGAATTCCAACGACGACTCCAACGATTTCACCGACAACCAGGTGATGGCCACGCTTAAACTGAGCTATTGACGAGGAGGGCTGAACGATGAAGACAAGATCGAACATCATGAAAGGGGCGCTGCTTTCGGGACTGATCGGGCTCTTCCTCCTCTGTCCGTTGAGCGGGGCCTATGCCAGCATCGCCCGGGTGACGGCGTTCACCGGCGACGTGGTCATCCTGTCCGGGGCGGAAACGATCAAATTATCCAAACTCGGCCAGGCGGTTAATACCGGCGACAAGATCCAGACGCGGCAGGGCACGGCGCAGCTCGCCTTCACCGACGGCGCCGTCCTCAAGATCAACCCCCACACGACCACGATGGTCCAGGAGCGCATGGAGGAGAGCGGCGCCCTGATGTTCAAGACGAAAAAGATGGCGCGCCGCATCACCGTCTTCGTCGGAAAGCTCTGGTTCAAGTCCGGCGTCTCCGACCGGAGCAACTACCTGCAGAGCCCGACGGCCGTCTGCGGTCTGCGCGGCTCCGACGGGGATTTCGGCTATGACAACCTGAACACCTACATCAACATGTACAGCGGCGAGGCGGCCGTCACCGGGCGCGTCCTGCGACAGTTCTTCCAGGATCCCGGCATCACCGCGGCGCAGCGCAATCAGGTCTACCAGAAACTGGCCCAGGCCTATGAGCAGACGCGGTCGGCCCAGGCCACGGGCGTCCAGTTGAACGTCAACGAGGCCCGCCTGGCCTCCCTCGACGTCGTGAAGACGGCGGCGGATGTCCTTTCCCAGAACCCGGACGCGACGGTGAAGAACGACGCGGCCCTGGCCTCGAATGTCGCGAACGCCAACATCGCGGCGACGGCGGCGGCGGTGGCAGTTGAGAAGAACAAGGCCACGGCCGACGAGGCGGCGACGGCGGCCCGGAAAGCCGCGGAACAGGCCGCGGCGGCCAAGGCCGATGAAGCGGCGGCCAAGGCGGCGGCGGCGGCGGCGCAGACGGAAGCCCAGAAGAAGGCGGCGGAGCAGGAGGCCGCGCGCGCGGCGGCGGATGCCGCAAAGGCGGCCGCGGCACAGAAAGCGGCCGAGGAAGCGGCGGCCAAATCCGCGGCGGCGCAGGCGCAAGCCCAAGCCCAGGCCCAGGTGGCCGCCCAGGCGGCCCAGCAGGTCAACCAGGCAGCCAATGTCGCGACGGTGACGAGCGCCTCGCTCCTCGCCGAGACCTCGAAGAGCGCATCCGAGGCCCAGGCGGCCGGATCCGCGGCGCAGGCAGCCGTCAGCACATCGGCCTCCGAGCGTGATTCGGCGGCGGCGGCGGCCCTGAAAGCCCAGTCCGATGCGGCGGCGGCGGAGGCGGCACGCAAGGCCGCGGAAGCGGCGGCCAAGGCGGCCAGCGAGGCGGCGGCCAAACGTGCGGCCGAGCAGGCGGCGGCCGATCGGGCGAAACAGGCGGCCGAGCAGGCGGCGGCGGCGGCGGCGCAAAAGGCCGCGGAAGAGGCGGCGGCCAAGGCTGCGCGTGAAGCGGCCCAGGCCGCGGAAGCGGCCGCCAGGGCGCAGGCGGCGGCCACGGCAGCGGCGGCGCAGGCGGCAGCCGAGCAGGCGGCGCGGGATGCCGCGGCGGCGGCCGCGCAGGCGGCAGCGGCCCAGCAGGCGGCCCAGCAAGCGGCGGCGGCTCAGAACGTGACCACGACCGTTGCGACGACGACCGTCATGACGACGCTTCCGACGACCGTGGCCCCGACGACAGCGGCGACGACCACCGCGACGACGACGGCCACGACCATGGAAACGTCCGCGGCCACGACCGTCCAGACCACGATTCCGACGACGATCGAGACCACGACGTCGACATCGACGACCTCGTCACTCTCGACGGTGAGCCCGTCGCGCTGATTCCGGGCGGGGCCGCATGGAGCCTCTGATCCACGTCGAACGTGGGCATTGAAAGGTAACCTTTGAATCCATTTGCAGGGCGGGCCCCAGTGACGCCCTGCAAATTTTTTATGAGGCGGACGAAACGGGAACGATGGCAATCAAAGCGAGAAGCGCCTTCCGGCGCCTGCTTCTGGCGGGACTGGTCCTCCTGATCGCCGCCTGCGCGGGGGCGACGGGCGACGTGGTCAAGGTAACGAAGGTCAGCGAGGATCCCCTCAAGGGGCTCAAACAGGAAGACCGCGCCGAGCTGGAGAAACTCAAGAAAACCCTTACGACCGGCAAGACGGGAGACGAACTGAGCGATCTCCTGCAGAAGACGCCCAGTTTCACCGTCTCGCAGTACCTCGCCCACCATCCCGACGTGCGCAGCCAGATGGACTACAAGGTGGGGGGGTACGACATCCTCAACATCCTCGTCTACGAGGAGAAGGATCTTTCCCGCGAAGGCATTCCCGTTTCCGCCGACGGCTTCATCACCTTCCCCCTGATCGACCGCGTCCGCGTGGCGGACCTGACCCCGTCGGAGATCGAGAAGCTCATCGCGACGAAGCTGGCCGAAGGCCAGTTTCTCCACAACGCGCACGTCTCGGTCATCGTCACCAAGTACGAGAGCCGCAAATACTCCGTCCTGGGGGCGGTGAAGAACCCGGGACAGTTCAGCCTCCAGGCCCAGGACCGCGTCCTCGACGGGATCTCGCGCGCCGGAGGCATCGAGGTCGCGGAAGGCGAAAAGCAGGAGGCGATGATCATCCGGACGCAGAACCCCGGCACGCCCCAGGAGCGGAAGATCGTCGTCACGATCGATCTGCCCGGCCTGCTTAAGGGAAGGGACCAGATCTCCAACATCCTCCTCGCCGAACTCGACGTGCTCTACATCCCGAAGGCGGACTACTTCTACATCATGGGCGAGGTCAAGTCCCCCGGGCAGTACGCCTTCAGCAAGAAGGACATGACGATCGTCGAGGCGATCAGCATGGCGGGCGGCTTCACGCCGATCGCCGCGAGCGGCAAGACCCGGATCGTCCGGATCGAGGGCGGCGCCGAAAAAATCTACCAGGTGAACGTCGACGCCATCACGAAGGGCGGCAAGATGATCCAGTCCGTCCCCATCAAACCCAACGACCTGATTGTCGTACCGGAGAGCTTCTTCTAATGCAGCTTGAAATGAAAAACGTCAACTTGCAGGACTACCTGCGCGTCGTGCTGAAACACCGCTGGACGATCGCGACGGTGTTCGCCGTGGTCTTCGTCTCCGTGCTGATCTTCACCTTCACCGCCACGCCCATCTACATGGGAACGGCCCGGGTGATCATCGAAAAGGAAAACCCCAAGGTCGTCTCCATGCAGGAGGTCATGACGGTCGACTCCTCGGGCCTGGACTACTACCAGACCCAGTACAAGATCATCGAGTCGCGCAGCGTAGCCCGGGAGGTCGTCCGGCGGCTCAAGCTCGACCAGCACGAGGAGTTCGTCCCGAAACCGAAGGAAGGCCTCTTCTACGACATCGTGTACTTCGTCCCGAACACGATCGGCTATATCGCCTCCCTCTTCAAGACGGACGAGGCGGCGAAGAAGACGAAATCCGACTCCGCGATCGTGAATGCCTTTCTCCAACGCGTGAAGGTCACGCCGATTCGCAACAGCCGCCTGGTGGACATCGGCTTCGAGGCCAAAAGCCCGTACATGTCCGCGAAGATCGCCAATACCCTGGCCAAGGCCTATATCGACAACAACCTGGAGACCAAGCTCCGGGCCACCCAGGACGCCGTGGCCTGGCTCGAGGGCCAGATCGTCACCGAGCGGAAGAAGGTGGAGGAGGCGGAACAGGCCCTCCTGCGCTACAAGGAGCAGAAGGGGATCGTGACGGACTTCTCCACGGACGTGGAGACGATCACCGCCCAGAAGCTCGCCGAGATCAACAAGCAGGTCGTCGAGGCGACCTCCCGCCGGGTGGAGGCGGAAACCCGCTACCGCCAGGCGGCGGACATCCGCCATAGCCCGGAGAAGCTCGACTCCGTGCCGGACGTCATCCGGGACGAGCTCATCCGCGACATCAAGAAGCAGGAGGTGGAGATCCAGAAGCGGATGTCCGAGCTGTCGAAGAGGTACGGCGCGCGACACCCCCAGATCCTGGCCCTCCAGGAGGAGCTCAACTCCCTGCAATCGCGCAAGGCCAACGAGATCGGCCGGATCGTCGACTCCCTCTACAACGAATACAAGGTCGCCCTGGCCAAGGAGTATTCCCTGAAGAACGCCCTGAGCCAGCAGAAGGGCGAGAGCCTCGCCATGAACGTGAAGGCGATCGACTACAACGTGCTGAAGCGCCAGGCGGAAAGCAGCCGCGAGATGTACGACATCCTCGTGAAGCGCTTCAAGGAGACGTCGATCACGGAGGACATCAAGACCGGCAACATCCGGATCGTGGATCTGGCGGAGATCCCCAAATCGCCCGTCAAGCCCAAGAAGGCCCAGAACCTGCTCCTGGGGCTGATCGTGGGGCTCGCCCTCGGCGTGGGGCTCGCGTTCTTCCTCGAATACCTGGACAACACGATCAAGGTCCCCGACGACATCAAGAACATCCTGAAGCTGCCGTATCTCGGGCCCGTTCCCGCCATCGCCGCCGCCGAGGGCGGCGCCGTCAACGGCGAGAAAAATCCCGCGGACGACCTCGTCTCGCACCTCTCGCCCAAATCGACGGCCAGCGAGGCCTACCGGGGCATCCGGACGAGCATCCTCTTCTCGTCCGCGGAGCAGGCGCCGCAGGTGCTGATCATTTCGAGCTCGGGTCCGCGCGAGGGAAAGACGATCACCTCCGCCAACATCGCGATCACCATGGCCCAGGCGGGCAACCGCGTCGTCATCCTCGACTGCGACATGCGGCGGCCGCGCGTCCACAAGATCTTCTCCCTGTCGCGGGACCGCGGGATGTCGAACCTGCTGGTCGGCAACGACGAACTGGACAACGTCGTCCTCCACACGGACATCCCCAACCTCGACGTCATCCCCTCCGGGCCGATTCCGCCCAATCCGTCGGAGGTCCTGAGTTCCCAGCGGATGGCGGATCTCATCGAGGTCCTGCGCGGGCGTTACGACCGGATCATCATCGATACGCCGCCCATCACGGCGGTGACGGATGCCGTCATCCTCTCCAAGGTTGTCGACGGCGTCGTCCTGATCGTGCGGGCGGGCGTGGCCCACCGCGAACTCGTCCGGAACGCGGTCGAACAGCTCCGACAGGTCAACGCCCACATCCTGGGCGCGGTCCTGAACGGCGTGGACATGGGCCGCGACAGCTACTACTATTACCAGTACTACTATTACTACTACGGCGAAGACGGCGAGCGGAAGAAGAAGACGCGGACGCGCAAGAAGATGCGGAGCCGCTACTACGGCGCGGACAAGGAAGGCCGGAAGAAGGACGGGGACAGCGCCGTCGCCTGAGCCCCCGGATAACCGCCGCTGCCCCGATCCGGAGCGACGATGGGGCGTGATCAAAGGCGGATTTTAAAGACCTGCCCCCGATACCTGCCGGCTTTGCCCGGCGGCGCGGGGAAGGATCCCGTAAAAGCAACGGCGCTTGAGAAATCAGGCGCCGTTTTCTTTCAGGGATTGAGTTCGAAGGCATTCCGGATCAGGTCCACCGCGCCGGCGCCGTCCGGCGATAGACGGATGGCCGCGACGTCGAAGCGGGCGGGCCGGTCCTCCAGGCCATGGCCGGCCAGATAGTGCCGGGCGGTCCGGATCATCTTTTCCTGCTTTTTTGCATGCACGGCCAGTTGCGGGTCGCCATAGCGCTCCGAGCGGCGGCTTTTAACCTCGACGAAGCAGACCGTGGCCCCGTCCCGGGCGACGATGTCGATCTCCCCGAAGCGGCAGCGGTAGTTCCGCTCCAGCACGACATAGCCCATCCGTTCGAGGTAGACCGCGGCGATCGCCTCGCCCCGCTTCCCCGTATCGATGCGCCGCCGGTCTTTCAGCCTTCCCTCCGGCCGGTCATTTGGACGGTCCTTTGGCTGTTCCTCCATCCGGTCCTTCGGCCGACCCTCCGCCGGGCTTTCCTGATCACGTCTGACCAATCTCCCCCCTTTGGCCCCTCGACAAGCCCCGGGTGACACGTCTCTCAGCCGGACACATTGTCCTACAGAAAATCGGAGGAATCCCGATTTTCTGTAGGGCTACCACGTAAACGTCGTTTGCCGGGTCGTCTTGCCCGCTTCCCGCTCTTTGAGGTGAAAGGATTTGCGGTGGATCTTCGACAGGCCGAAGGCGGCGATGGCCCGGCGATGCTCGGCAGTGCCGTAGCCCTTGTTCTTGAGAAAGTTGTACTGCGGGTACTGGCGGTGGTAGATCTCCATGATCCGGTCCCGGGAAACCTTGGCGACGATGGAGGCCGCCGCGATGGAAATGCTGAGGGCATCGCCCTTGACGATGGTCTTCTGGGGCGTATCGATCCTGATGGGACAGTTGCCGTCCACGAGGATAAAATCGACGGCGCAGTCCAGGTCGAGGACCGCCTCGCGCATGGCCAGACGCGTGGCCTGGAGGATGTTCAGGGCGTCGATGACGTCCGGTTCGACGACCCCCAGGCCGACGGCCACGGCCGCCGACCGGATGACGTCGTGGAGCGCCGATCGCCGGGCGGGGGAGAGCTGCTTGGAATCGTTGATGTCGGGGTGATGGTAATCGCGGGGAAGGACAACGGCGGCGGCTACGACCGGCCCGGCCAGGGGCCCTCGTCCGGCCTCGTCGACGCCGGCAATGACCGTGTAACCCTCCCCGTAGGCAAGATTTTCAAAGTCATTCATCGCCAAGAGACCTTTGCATCATGTCATTTCGAGGAGCGCGAGCGACGAGAAATCTTAATGATGGCGGTTTCTTAAAGATTTCTCCCTTCGGTCGAAATGACAAAACAGGCTGTTGTGCAAGCGAAACCTGGCCTGATGGAATCCCGGTTTTTCATTCCCGCCCCCGGTGAACAACGGCGGGGGCGGGCTCCAGCGGGAATCCGGCGCTTGCGAAAGCCTTACGGATTCCCGTCCGGGGAAATCGACGGGCGCGGAAGCCTCGCGGATTCGCGTCCGGGGGGATCGATGGGCATGGGCGTAAGGGGCGCGCCGGAGGGGCGCCCGTCAGGATTTTCCCACTTCCTTGATCCGGGCCTTCTTGCCGCGCAGGGCCCGCAGGTAGTACAGGCGGGAGCGGCGCACACGGCCCCGGTTGACCACCTCGATCCGGTCGATGACCGGGGAGTGGAGCGGGAAGGTCCGCTCGACGCCCACGCCGTAGGAAACCTTCCGCACGGTGAAGGTGGAGCGGTTCAAGCCGTTGCGCCGCCGGATGACGACGCCCTCGTAGGCCTGGATCCGCTGTTTCTGTCCTTCCACGATCCGGACATACACCCGGACGGTGTCTCCGGATTTGAACGCGGGGATGTCCCCACGCATCTGTTCTTTTTCGAGCATTTCGATGACGTTCATCGCACCTTCCTCCTCTTCACAGCCTCGCTTCGGATATCGGAAACAGGGCCGTCGCCCCGTTTGCACTCATTTTTTTCCTTTTTTCTCCAGCAGATCCGGGCGGCACGCCAAGGTCCGCTTCAGGGCCTCCGTCCGCCGCCAGGCCTCGATCTCGGCGTGGTTCCCCGAGAGCAGGACCTCCGGCACCGGCCAGCCCCGGTACGTTGCGGGGCGGGTGTAGTGGGGATACTCCAGAATCCCCGTGGAAAACGAATCCTCGGCGGCCGAGGCGTCGTTCCCGAGCACCCCTGGGATCAGCCGGGAAACGGCGTCGACCACAACCATCGCCGCGAGCTCCCCGCCCGTCAGCACGTAGTCGCCGATGGAGAGTTCCCGGTCGACCAGGCGCTCCCGCACCCGTTCGTCCACCCCTTCGTAGTGACCGCAGAGAAGGACCAGGCGCGGGCGAGACGCCAGTTCCTCCGCCCGGCGCTGGGTGAAGGGCTCGCCCTGCGGGGTCATCAGGATGACCAGGCCCTCCGAGCGGTCCGGCAGGATCGCCGCGAGCGCCCGATCGATGGGTTCCACCTTCATGACCATCCCGCCGCCCCCGCCGTACGGGGCGTCGTCGGTCATGCGGTGCCGGTCCGTCGCATAGTCCCGGATATCGTGGAGGCGGATGTCGACGAGCCCCTTGTCCCGCGCCTTCCCGATCAGGCTTTCGGCCAGGGGCGAGGCGAACATCCCGGGAAAGACCGAGAGGATGTCGAAGCGGATCATGTCCCCCTCCTACAGCCCTTCCAACAGGCGAACCACCATGACCTTCCCGGCGCGATCGACCTCGCGGACGACCTCGGCGATGGCCGGCAGGAGGATCTCCCGGTCCGGCCCGGTGCAGACGTACACGTCGTTGCTCCCCGTGGGGAAAATGGCGGTGATGCGGCCCAGCTCCTCGCCCGCCTCCGTCCGGACGGTCATGTCAAGCAGGTCGCGCCAGTAGTATTCGTCGGGAGCGAGCGGCGGCGCCTGGTCTTCCGGCAGCAGGAGGAACCGTCCCGCCAGCGCGCCGGCGGCATCGCGGTCCGCCACCCCCTCGAGTTCGAGGAATAACGCCCCGCCCCGGGATTCGAGGGCGCGGATCCGATAGCTCCGGGCCGCCCCTTCCGGCCCGGCGGCGATGAAAATCTCATCGAGGGACGCAAGCATCCCCTCGTCATCGAGGAAATGGACGGCCTTCATGCGTCCCTGCACGCCATGGGCCTTCACGATCCGGCCTATTTCAATGAACCGCATCTCGTTATTCGATGATTTCCAGCACCGTCCGCTTGCGCAATTTCGTCGAGGCGGCGCTCAGGATGGTCCGCATGGCCTTGGCGGTCCGGCCCTGCTTGCCGATGACCTTGCCCAGGTCCTCCTTCGCAACCCTGAGTTCGATGACGGATGTCTGTTCGCCGACAACCTCGGAAACTTCAACCAGATCAGGATGATCCACCAGCGCCTGAGCCATGTATCTGATCAATTCCTTCATCGCCTCCACCTCCACGGATTGTTGACGTTCATCCACTCGCTGTCGACGCCTGCGTTCATCGTTCGCGGAAACGGACTCGGCTCCGGGCGCACTCCGGGAAGGCTCAAACCTTCGCGGCGATCCCCTTTTTCTGAAGCAGCTGGGAGACCGTCAGGGTCGGCTTCGCCCCCTTGGCCAGCCATTCGGCGACGCGGCCTTCCTCAACCGTAATGGCGGCCGGTTCCTGATTGGGGTCGTACGTCCCGACGATCTCCAGAAACTTTCCGTCCCGGGGGGACTCGGAATTCGCCACGACGATGCGATAGAAGGGTTTCCCCTTGGCGCCGATCCGCGTTAATCTGATTTTCGTTGCCATCCGTCTCTGTCCTAACCTCCTGAAGTGTTCTATGGCGATTCAAAACGAACGAGCTATCTAACACACTTTTTTCGGAATTAAAAGGGGAAATTACCGCGCTTCAGGGCCTTCAGGCCCCCCTTTCCCGTCATCCGCTTCATCATCTTGCGCATGTCGATGTAGTTCTTGATCAGGCGGTTGACGTCCTGGACGGACGTGCCGCTGCCCCGGGCGATGCGCTTGCGCCGGGAGCCGTCGATGAGCAGGTAGTTGAGGCGCTCGGCGCGGGTCATGGAGTCGATGATGGCCCCCACGCGGACCAGCTCCCGCTCGTCGGGGGTCACATCCTTCAGGCCCTTGACCTTGCTCAGGCCCGGGATCATCCCGAGGATGTCCGTGAGCGACCCCATCTTCTTGATCTGCCGGAGCTGATCGCGGAAGTCCTCCAGGGTGAACTCGTTTTTGCGGATCTTCCGCTCGAGCTCGCGGGCCTCCCGTTCGTCCACCGTCGCCTGGGCCTTCTCCACCAGGGTGACGATGTCGCCCATCCCGAGGATGCGCGAGGCCATGCGGTCCGGGTGGAAGACCTCGATCGCGTCGATCTTCTCGCCCACGCCGACGAACTTGATGGGCTTGCCGATGACGGCCTTGAGCGACAGGGCCGCGCCGCCCCGGGCGTCGCCGTCCATCTTCGTCATGATGACGCCGTCGATGCCGAGCAGTTCGTCGAACTTCTTCGCGACGTTGACGGCTTCCTGACCCGTCATGGCGTCGGCGACGAACAGGATCTCCGAGGGGGAGACGATCTGACGGATCCGCTTCAGTTCGTCCATCATCGCGGCATCGATGTGGAGGCGCCCCGCCGTATCGACGATGACCGCCTCGTAGCCCTGGCGGCGGGCCTCCTCGACGGCCTGCACGCAAATTCTCACCGGGTCGCGCTCTTCGCCGGCGGCGAAGATCCCGGCGCCGATCTTCTCGCCCATCACCCGGAGCTGTTCCATGGCGGCGGGCCGGTACACGTCCGCGGAGACCAGGTAGGTGCGCTTGCCCTGCGCGGCGAGCAGGCGCGCCAGCTTCACGGCCGTCGTGGTCTTGCCGCAGCCCTGGAGGCCGACGAGCATGATCGGGGCGGGGATGCGGTTGCCGAAGCGCAACTGGCTCGTGCCGCCGCCCATGAGCTCGATCAGCCGGTCGTGGACGATCTTGACGACCTGCTGGCCGGGGGTGATGCTGTCCACGACTTCCTGGCCGACGGCCCGCACGCGGACGTCCTCGACGAAATCCTTGACCACCTTGAAGTTGACATCCGCCTCGAGCAGGGCCATGCGGATCTCCTTCAGGGCGGACTGGATGTTCTCCTCGTCCAGTCGTCCGCGGCCCTTGAGCTTTTTGAAGATGCCGTCCAGTTTTTCCGAAAGACTCTCGAACATCGTATCCCGTCGATTCTCGTTGTCTCGCCCCCGGCGGCGAACCCGGTGTTCCCGGGGCTTTCCGGGGCCGGCAACCCGCGTCTCCTATTTTTCCCGGCGGACGACGCCCTGGACGCCGGGGACCTTGGTCGACACGGCGGCGGACGCCCCCTTCGCGCTCTCGACGCTGTCGAACCCGCCCAACGCCACGCGGTACCAGGTCCCCTTGCCGGGCACCTCGACCGCCTCCACACGGGCCCGGTACCCCAGGGCAGCCAGTTTCTTGTTTAACTGCTCCGCCTTGGCCTTCTCCTGGTAGGAGGCGAGTTGCACCAGGAACCGATCCTTTCCCGCGACCGGCTTTGCCGCGGGTCCCGCCGGCGCGGTTTTAGCCGCGCCGGGAACGCTCGCCGCGGCCGGCGGCGCCGGATGGCGCGCCTGGGCCGACTCGGGCGGCTTCACGCCGGCCGGCGGCTGCGTCTGGCCCGCCGACGCGGGTTTGGCCGCGCCGGGAACGCTCGTCGCGGGCGGTCGGGCCGCGGGCGGCGATGCCGGCGGCGGTAGTGCGTCCGGGGCCGATGGCGTCGGGACGCCGGGACGCTGGAGGATGATGTCGCCCTCCTTTTTCTTGCTCAGGGTATCGTAAAACGTCAGATCGAATTCGTTCCCCTCCGGGGGGGCGGTCTCCTTCTTCGCCCCGCCGAGCGCGACCGGCGCCGGCGGCGCCTTCCATCCCAGCCATTCTCCCGCGATGCCGGGGAGATAGCCGGTGATGGCCGCGGGATAGGTGTCGATGTTCTTCCCGACCGTCACCCCGAAGAGGAAGGTCACGAAGAGTCCAGCCGCCATGCCGAAGGCCAGGAGCGAGACCCCCGTCTTCCCCAGTTTGACCTCAAATTGCTTCCGGTTCTTTGCGACCATGCGTCACCGCCGTTCGGAAACAATCGGGCACGGCGCCCCGCCTTTCATGAAGAAACAAGGCGCTGCCCCTGCCCTTCCCTACATGCGCTCCGGCGCCGACACCCCCAGGAGCCCCAGCACGTTCGCCAGCACGGTCCGGACCGCCCGGACGAGAAAGAGGCGCGCCCCGGAAAGGTCCCCGTCCTCGGAAACCACCTTGTTCTTGTTGTAGTAGCTGTGAAACAGGCCCGCCAGCTCGTTGAGATAGAAGGTCAGGCGGTGGGGTTCCAGGTTCCGCGCCGCCCCCTCGATCACCTCCGGCAGGCGGATCAGGGTCTTGATCAGGGCCGCCTCCTCCGGAAGCGTCAGGCGCTCGAGGGCCGCCTGTCCGTAGGCCGGCACGGCCACGCCTTTTTCGGCGGCCGTCTTCAGGATGCTGCAGATCCGCGCGTGGGCGTACTGGACATAATAGACCGGGTTGTCGTTCGACTGGCGTTTCGCCACCTCGAGATCGAAATCCAGGTGGCTGTCGGAGCGCCGCATGAGAAAGTTGTAGCGCGCCGCGTCCCGTCCGACCTCGTCGACCACCTGACGCAGGGTGACGAACTCGCCCGAGCGGGTGGACATGGCCACGGGCTTGCCGTCCCTAAGGAGGTTGACGAGCTGGACGAGGATGACCTGCAGGGCCTCCTTCGGATACCCCAGGGCCTGGACGCCCGCGAGCATGCGGGGGATGTAGCCGTGGTGGTCCGCGCCCCAGACGTCGATGACCGTGTCGAAGCCGCGCTCGAACTTGTTTTTGTGGTAGGCGATGTCGGCGGCGAAGTACGTGGGTTCCCCGTTCTGGCGGATGACAACCCGGTCCTTCTCGTCGCCGAAGGCCGTCGTCCTGAACCAGAAGGTGCCGTCCTCGCGGTAGATGAAGCCCTGCGACTCGAGCGCCGTTAGAAGTTTCGCCACGCCGTCGTTCTCGTAGAGGGTCCGCTCGCTGAAGTAGCGGTCGAAGACGATCCCGAAGGCCTTCAGGTCGTCCTTGATCCCGTCGAGGATGACCCCGCCGGCGTGGTCCGTCAGGCGGGGGATGGCCTCCCCTTCCGCCTCGTCGAGACAGCGCCGGCCCTCCCGCGCGAGGACCTCCCGCGCCAGCTCCCGGATGTACTCGCCCTGGTAGCCGTTCTCGGGAAACGGCGCGTCCCCGCCGGCCAGCTCCCGGCAGCGGGCGAGGACCGACCGGCCCAGGTTGTGCATCTGGTTGCCCGCGTCGTTGATGTAGTATTCCCGCTCCACCGCGTAGCCGCACGCGGCAAGGACCGCGGCGACGGCGTCGCCCACCACCGCCCCCCGGGCGTGGCCGATGTGCAGGGGGCCCGTGGGGTTGGCGCTGACGAATTCCACCTGGACACGCCTTCCGGCGCCGAAGTCGAGCCGGCCATAGCCCGTCCCCTCGCGCTCCACGGCCTCCAGGAGCGTCGCCCAGAAGCCCTCTCGGATGAAGAAATTGATGAAGCCGGGGCCGGCGATTTCCGTCCGGGCGACGACCCCTTCGGGATCGTCCAGCTCCGCGATCAGGGTCTCGGCGATCCGCCGCGGGTTCATCTTCAGGCGCGAGGCCAGCATCATGGCCGCGTTCGTGGCGTAATCGCCGTGCGCGGCGTCCCTGGTGAGCTCGATCTCTACCGCGGGGAGTTCCGCCGCCGCAAGCGTGCCCTTCTCCATGCACGCCGCGAGGGCCTCCCCGACCATCCGTTCCAGACGCTTCTTCATATCTTAAGCTCTTGCCGGTTTCATCAACGGCCCCGCGATCGCCCCCCGCACACGCCGGAGGGGGTCCGCCGCGGCCCGTATCGTCCCTTTCGATCAAAAAAAAGTGACAAGTAACCCTCCAATCCCGGCTGTTACTTGTCACCTCGCTGTCTTACGGTGCTGAGGGCGGACGGGCTATCCCTCACGTTCCTTTTTCACCGCCTCGTCGATGTCCTTGTCCTTGATGGCAAGGTCCCGGGAGTAATCGGCGCAGTGGACCTGCCCGGTCGCATCCGTGGACACGCTGAATTTCTTCTGACAGGTCCCCCTCCAGGCACAGATGGCGCAGTACCTTCGATCCATGGCCATGATGCAACACCCCCTTCTTGAAGATTCCCGCGATGGCGGCGCCACCCTAATACGGATGCCCCTTTCAAGTCAAGGATTTTTGCATGCGGGGGCACTTCTCCGGGGCCTCGCGCCGCGTCCGCAAACGCGCTGAAAACCGTTGAAAAACGGTTTGACATTCGGGGAGGGTTTTCTTTAAGATACCGGGAAAGTTCTGATTCAAAAAGGAAGGCCCGCCATGAGAAAATATTGCTTCTGGACGGCCGTCGTCATCACGGCCCTGATCCTCCCCGTCGCCGCCGACGCCGCCTGCCTGATCCGCCTCGAGAGCGGCGGCCGGATCTGGACGCCCCACTGCTGGGAGGAGGGCGGGGAGCTCAAATTCTACGTGGGCGACGGTATCGCGGGAGTCGAGCAAAACATGGTGCGTCACATCGAAAAAACCGCCATGACCTCGGGCGTCGTCTATGAGGCGCCGGCGCCGGCCCCCGCCGATACCGTGGAGAAGGCCGAAAAAAACCCGTCGTCTCCGGCCAACGTCGAGGGTGGCGCGGCGCCCCCAAAAGCTCCGGCAAAGAAGGTCGATGTGAAGGCCTACCAGGACCGGATGGCCAAGCTCAAGGCGGATCTGAACCGGACGCTCGCGCGGATGAAGAAGGCCACGACCAATAACGATCCTGCCGCCAAGGAGGACGCAACGGCGGAAAACCGCCGGATCTCCGATGAAATGTACCGTCTGACCGATGAACTCAAGGAAGGCAACAACGGCGTCCTGCCCGCCGACTGGTGGGAAGGGATCGGAAAGGAAGAGCCCGCGGAACCGTAAACGGGACAGACGGGCCGGATCCGCCCCTTAGAAGACATCCCGCCAGGCCGTCCGCTGGAGCGTGGTGACCGAATTGATGTTCTGCAGGTTGCTCAGGGCCGTGGAGCTGTAATACAGGTTGATGCTGCCGGTCAGGTCGATCAGCTTGGTCAGGTGGCCGATCGTGATCATGCTCCCGTAAATATTTCCGGTCCCGCTCCCGAAGACCCGACCGGTCCCCCTCAGGATAACCAGCCCTTCGAACTCGAAATTGCCGTTGATCTGGAGTTCTCCCCCGTTGTCGACGATGATGATGCCCGCGCCGTTTCCCGAACCGTTCAACGTGGCGCCATTCGGAATGACCGTGATGGCCGGATTCGCCCGCGTGCCCAGCGTGGTCTGAAACAGGTTGTTCGTCAGGATGTTGTTGACGAAATTGTTGTACTCCGTCTCCCGGCTGGGCCCCAGGGTCTGCGTGGGACTCCCCCCCAGGTGGGCGCTCACGTTTCCCGTGAGGGTCGGGGTCATGACGGTGTAGAGGCCTGGCTTGGCCGGCAGGGAACCGTCCACCGCCGTGTTGCAGGCGCTGCCGTTGCAGTTCGGATCGGCCGGCACCGGGTAATCGTGGCCGTCGACGGCATAGCCCCCGCCGCCGCCTTTCTTGAAGTCGACCGCCGGCCCGCCGCCGTACATGGCCACCGCGCCGTCCGCGCTCGTGGTGGACGGAGGAATCTTCCGGATGCGGGCCTCGATCGTCTTCGTGGTGTTTTGTGTCCCGATGCCGGTCATCTGGAACCGGTACCGGTAGGGCGCCACATAATAGAGCGTCACCGAGGGGTTGAAGCTGAAGCCTGCCGGACAGGTTACAGTTATTGTTCTTGTGGGAGACGCGGCCGTGGGATAGGTGATCGTGTTGTTCCTGAGGTAATACATGACCTGCTCCACCCCCGCCTCGGCCTCGTAAAAGGCCTGGGTGCCGGCCTTGTAGTTCGCGCTGATCTTCATGTCCGTCGTGCTCATGATCACGGCCGTCGACCCGAGCAGCACGAGGACGGCCGTCAGGAGCAGGACGACGACGAGGACCATGCCCCGTTCATCGGACGGCCGCACTTCCCTGCGGGGTTGGATAGGCTGCGCCATGCTGACACCTCCCCTGCCTTTCAGATGGCAAGATTTCTGGCCGTCACGACGGACGACAGGGTGTACGTCCGGTAACCGCCGTTGGTGGAATAGGCCGGATCGGGCTTGGCCGTCCGGCCGGTGATCGTGATTCTGATCGCACGGACATCCGCGGCATTGAGCGTGGACGCGCCGGCGCCGTCCAGATAATCAAAGGAGAAGGAATCCACGTTCTCGACGAACGGCTGGGCGCCGCTGCCGATGTTTCGGGTGATCTGGTGGTTGGCCGAATCGAACGCATAGACGATGTTCTCCTCGCTCGTTCCGTCGATGGCCCCGTCGCCGTTCAGGTCCGCCCGGATCTCGAGTTGCGTCGCGTCGATGACCACCCCGGCGAAATCATTCCCCGTATTCGCATCGGAATTCACCCCGGACGGATCGTACCGCGCCATCCGGACCTCCCGGGCCATCATGTCCATGCCCGCCCTGACGCCCTGCTGCATGGCCACGATCTCCTCCTGGTTTCCGAAGGTCTTGTATTGGATCGTGAAGACGCTGTAGGCAGCGCCCAGAACCACGAGACCGATCGCCATGGCGATCATCATCTCGAGCAGGGTAAACCCGCGCGCGTCGTCCCGAACCGCCGGCGTTTTCCGGGATGCAATCCCTGTTGCGCGACATTTCCTTACGATTCGATACGGCAATACGCTGCTCCTATTGACTGACGATGCTCCGGAGTACCACGTTGTGGCCCGTCCCCTGCCAGGTCCACGCCACCGTGACGACCAGGGTGCTCATCCCCGTTGCCGGCGAATCGGCCGTGACGTCCCAGGTGCGGGTGTAGAGGGTTTCCTGCGTATCCGTCCCGTCCGCCAGACTGGCATAGGCGGTGTTTTTCAATTCCTCCATCTTGTCCGCGGCCAGCGTCGTCGCGGTCGTCATCGTCTTGCTGAAGGCATTCCCCCTGATGACCATGACGGTCACGGAAATGACCCCCAGCATCGCGACCACGAGGAGGAAGATCGCAATCATGATCTCGATCAGTGTAAACCCCTGATTTTTACGCAACCGGGAGATCGTCATCGCCTTTTTCACCCTGTTTGCCGCGCCTTTCGCATCTCCTAATTGGAAACCGCCACCCGTCCGGAAATCGCCACGGCGATATCCCTCGATCCGGCTGAATTCGTCACGGTAACCGTTCCGATCGCGGACGCGGCGCCCCTGGGATTAAAAATCGGATCGTTCGTCGTAGTCAAGGCGACATCGTGATAGTCCTGATGGAGATCCTTCGAAATGTTGACGCCTTCACTGCTGGCAACCGTCCCGTCATTGTTGGCATCGCTCCAGATCTTGTAGGTATGGCCATCGCCTTCGATATGGACCTTGACCTTCTGATTCAGACTGACCGCTGTCATTCTTGCATTCATGAGATCGGACATGACCTGCCTCGCCGCCCCCTTCAGACGGCTCCGGACCATGAAGGTCTGATAGCTGGGAATCGCGATGGCCGTCAGGATGCCGATGAGCGCGATCACGACCATCAGTTCGATAAGCGTGAATCCCCGGGCTGTTTTCCTGAATCTGGTCATGGCTCCCCCTTCCCGAACAGGGGCATGCATGCTGCGCTCGCACGCCCCTGGAGTTTATAATAAGGGCGAAGTCATTCGATTGTCAACAGGAATTCGCGCCCGATGCGTCTTCTTGAGTGGCCGAGGTCACCCCGGCAGCGTGACCGACTTCACACAAGGGCTCAAAGGTTCCTCGGGGCGACGACGGCCGTCAGGGTATAGCGGCGATGATGGTCGTTGTTCACCGGATCCGTGTAGGCGGGGTCCGGCTTGGCGGTTTTCGCCGTCACCTGGACCCGGACCTTGGCGATGGAGGAAACCTGCGCCGACGTGGGAGCCGTCACGACGGTCCCGTCGATCAGGGTATACGTGAGGCTCAGGGTCTCGATGGTCTCCACGATCGGCTGCCAGGACCGGGTCCCGTCCGAGGCGATGGCGTAACGTTCGAGCGCGCCGCCGTTGACGCGGAAGGCAACCTCCTCTAAGTCGTTCGTGTCCAGCGCCCCGTCGCCGTCGTTGTCGGTCGTGAAGGCGACACTGCTTGCGTTCGTCGCCCGGCCCTCGCTGGCGGAATACTGGAAACCGAACGTGCCCGTCGTCCGCTGCGGATTGAAGCCCGCCATCCGGATCTCCCGGCTGACGATGTCGATGGCCGCCCGCGCGTTCTGCTGAATGTCCACAACCTGCTCCTGGTTGCCGAGTTGACGGTTCTGCAGGGTGAACACGGCGTACGCGGCGCCGAGGATCACGAGGCCGAGCGCCATGGCGATCATGAGTTCCAGGAGGGTGAACCCCGCCGTGACAGGACCATCCGCTTTCCGGGCCTGACGGGCCTCGGATCGGCCTGGCGCCGGGGCGTTCCCCGGGGATCCGCAAATCAAGGGTTCCTGTCTCCTTTCGGCCACCCTGCATAGGTCCGCGGCGCATATCATGGCAACCCTGCCTGTCAGTTGATCGCCACCCGTCCCGTGCTGTTGACCGTCACCGTCTTCGTCAGGCCCAGGGTGGTGCTCGTCAGGATGACGGTGCACCCGGAACCGCTCAACCGCCCCGACGAGCTAAAGGTCGGGCTCGCGGCGGCCGCCACCGTCACGTCGCGATAACCGAATCCGGTTTGAAGATTCCGGGTCAGCGCCGTTCCCCCCGTGTCGTAGGTGTAGAACGCGCTGGCGGAGGTCGGGAAGGTCACCTGGACGTCGCGGTTCTGTGACACGGCGGCCATGCGGGCGTTCATGAGGTCCGACATCACGTGCCTTGCCGCCCCGTTGAGCCGTCGCTGCGCCATGAAGGGTTGCAGGGAGGGAACGGCAATGGTCGTCAGGATGGCGAGAATGGCGATGACGATGATCAGTTCGACCAACGTAAACCCGCCCCGGTGGGTCTTCCTCCGCATGACTCCTCTTCGACGTGCCGACGACGGTTCTTGGCCGGGAGGATTTTCCCGTTTGGCCGCCCGACATCCCCGACTGTGTTATCTAACCCGCGCTACCGCTGGTGGCGATCATTAAACCACAGGCGAAATTGAATGAAAAGGATAATTTCAGAAGAATCTGTGGGCAAATTTTCTTGACGTGCCCCGCAAGCCGGGGGTATTTAGAAGCCGGAGGGTGTGATATGAAACGAATACGGCGTCTTCTCTTGATCCTGATCTTTCTTTTTCCATCTGTCACACCGGCGGCATCGGTCGTCTATCTCAAAAACGGCGGCCGCCTGACCACCCCGGCCTGGAGCCGCGAGGGGGATATGATCGTGCTTCAGACCGCCGCCGGCCAGATGAGCATCGAGCGCCGCGACGTGCTGAAGATCGTGTCCGACGATGCCGACGCGTTGGCGGTGCCGGCGCCGGCCGCACCTGCGGCCCCGCAACGGGCCGGGAAAGACGCGCTTCCGTCTCCGGCCGCGCCGTCGGGCGGGGCATCCCCGGCCGTCGCGCCGTCGCCCGTCCCCCCGCCGGTCGCGGAAAAAGCCGACCTCGACGCCTACAAGGCACGGAAGAATGAGCTTCAGGGACAGTTGGACGCGGCGCTCGCCCGGATGCGCGAGTCCGCACGCCTGCAGGACGAGCCGGCCAAGGAGCAGGCCCGCAAGGAAATGCGGGAGATCTCGGCCCGGATCTACGAACTGACGGACGAGGTCAAGCGCGTCAACAACGGCATCCTTCCCCCCGGCTGGTGGAAATAGGGGACCCCTACCGCACGTCCTTCCAGCTCAGGACGTCGAGCGGGCGGTTTGCGGTCTGGACCGAGATGGCCGTGCTGCAGTAGATGATGTTGGCGTTCCCCCCGACCACGTCCGCGTCGGTTGCCCCCCCGCTCGCCAGCGCCCCGGTCACGTTCTTGTTCCCGCCCCCGGTGAAGGTCACCGATCCCGATACGAGCACGATACCGTTCCAGGAAAAGCCGCCGTGGAAGAAGGCGTCGCCCTCGATCAGCAACAGCCCGCACCCCGTGGCTCCCCCCGTCAGGCTGATGTCCGTCGGAACCCCCGCCGATGTCTTGGTGTTGTAGTAGACGACGTTGTGCACGCTGCACGTCGAAGGGTCCGAATCGTCCGCCCCCAGCACCGGCGTTCCCCAGCCGTCGCCGGGTCCCGGCACGGTCGTGTTGGTGTGGGTGGCGCTCTCCACGTGGTACGTGAAGTTCGCGCCCGTCTTGTAGGTGTCGATCAACGCCTGCACGTTGATCGGCGTATCGGTATGGGCGATCGGGGTCGTTCCGCTGATCGTCGGGTTGCCGTTCGTGGTCACCGACGAGACCGCCTGGCCGGTCACGATGCCGGGCTTGTTGGCGCCGCCGCAGGCGTCGTTGCCGATGACGTTGGTGCTGGACCCCTGAATACTGGTCGCCGCGTTGACGGACAGGGCGGCCGGAACGGCGATCGGCGGCTTGCGCGCCGCCTCGACCTCGACCGTCCGGTTGGAGCCGCTGGAGGCCCCGTAACTGGAGATGAGATAGATATTGCCGCCGGTGGTCGTGTTCCGCTCGTAGTCACCGTCTCCGTCGGCATCGCCCCAGTAGAGCAGGTTCCCCGCGCCGTCCGTCTGATGACGGATGCGGACCGTGTAGTCGAGGGCCGACTGCAGGCTGCTGACCAGGACGTGCAGGGCGTTGCCGCTGCTGTAGCCCTTCCCCTGAGCCTTCACCTCCAAGCCGATGAAGGCCGACCACCCGGTGTTGGTCGGGTGCGCGTCGGTGATCGGGTTCGCCGAATCCGACCGGAGGCGCGACAGTGCCTCGTTCACCCCCGCCTCGGCTGCGAACAGGGCCTTCTGCGTCGAACCATAGTTCCCCGCGATCTGCACGTCGGTCGAGACCATCATCAGCGTCGAAAACCCGATGATGACGATGACCACCACGATGAGGATGGCCACAACCACGGTGATCCCCCGCTCGTTCCCGCAAACCCTCCGGGGGTTTTTACGCGTGCATTGACTCATGTCCGCCTCTGCCCGACAGCTTCATGCGCGGGAGGTCTCGATGGGAGACTCCGCACATGCTTTAAAAAGCGCGCTATTCATAAGATCGCTTGTTTGGATTCTATCGCCATATTTCGTATTTGTCCATCCCGGAAAATGTCATCATTTCCCCGAGCAGGGGGCGCGTTGACCAGGCGGCACCCGTCGGAGCGGGGGCGGAATCAAAAGAACCGATGGAACATCAGAAAGTTGAAGAACGCCGCGCCGAAGAAGAGGTAGGCCACGGCGGCCAGGGACAGGAAGGGCCCGAAGGGCACGGCGTACTTCGTGTCCGCCCCCTTGGCGACCATCAGCGCGATGCCGACGGCGGCGCCGGTGAGCGAGCTGACGAGCAGGATGAAGATCAGCGATTTCCAGCCGAGGAAGGCCCCGATCATCGCCAGGAGTTTGATGTCGCCGCCCCCCATCCCCTCCCGCTTCGTGGCCAGTTCGTAGGCCACCGCGATGGCGTAGAGGACCCCGCCTCCGAGCAGGAGCCCCAGCAGGGCCTCGAGCCAGGGGACGCGCATGGCGAAGACGGCGAGGAGAAACCCGAGGGGGATCCCCGGCAGGGAGATGACGTCGGGGATGATCTGGTGGTCGATGTCGATGAAGGTGACGGCGATGAGCGCCGCCGTGAAGGCGAAGGCGGCCAAGAAGGCCGCGCCGAGGCCGTACTTCCAGAAGAGGAGCAGGGCCAGGAGGGCGGCGAGACCCTCGACGGCCGGATAGCGCCAGGAGACGACGGCGGCGCAGGCGCGGCAGCGGCCCCTGAGGATGAGGAAGCTCAGGAGGGGAAGGTTGTCGTACCAGCGGATCGGCGTGAGGCACTGCGGGCAGCGGGAGCCCGGGCGGACGATGGACTGCTCGGCCGGCAGCCGGTAGATGCAGACGTTGAGGAAGCTCCCGACGGCGGCGCCGAAGGCGAAGATCAACATGTCCATCAAAAACCCCGTCACGCCCCCTCCTCCCTGCAGCCGATCTTCCGCGCGCTCCGCGCCGGCACACCCCGGTGTCACGCACACCCCGGTCGGGGTCCCTCCGCAGGTCCCGGGCGGGTGTAAATCCTGCGGCACCCGAATCATCCGGATTCGCGTTTCCGCGGGATCGACACGGCCCTCCCCTCAGCCATCCTTGCGGTCCCAGTCGTAGGGGATGTCGTTGACGTGGGGATCGACGCGGAACTCGTCCGGCTCCTCGTACCGGTAGACCTCCGTCGGCGTGTTGACGACGATGGCCTCGTCCGGCGAGACGCACTTGAACCCGTGATAAACGTAGGGCGGGATGTGAACGAGGACGGGATGGTGCTCCCCGGCAAAGAAGACGTCGATCTCGCCCCGGGTCGGCGAGTCCGCGCGGCCGTCGTACAGGACGATCTTCATCATCCCCTTGACGACGGCCATGTTGTCGGATTGCTTCTTATGGTAGTGCCAGCCCTTGACCACGCCGGGGTAGGCCGTGGTCATGTAGACCTGGCCGAAGCCCCCGAAGAACGCGTCGTCGGCGCGCAGGATCTCCATGAGGCGCCCCCGCTCGTCGGCGATCACCTTCAGCTGCTTGACGCGCACCCCCTCGATCATGAAACCCCTCCGGATCCGGCCAAAGGCGCCAGGATATCTCCCGTCATCGCGTTTCTCCAATGCGGGCCTGAATGGTGATCGAACGGCCTGTCTGTATCGTATCTCGCCGCTCAGCGCAACAGGAAATGACGCGTGCACCCGCCGCCCCCCTCCCGGCCATTTTCCCATTCGAACTATCGCCGAAACCATGGTATGAAGATCCGGGAATACCGGCACCGAAGGCGTGCCAGGAGCGTGTTTCGGAACGGGCTTCCCCGACGGGAAAAATGAAGACAACCGGGAGGCGGTCGTGAAAACGGACGAATTCTACATGCGGCGCGCCCTGCGCCTGGCCCGGAAGGGCGAGTGCCGGGTCAGCCCCAACCCCATGGTGGGAGCGGTCATCGTGAAGGAAGGCCGGATCATCGGCGAGGGGTTCCACGCCTGCTGCGGCGAGAACCACGCGGAGGTCAACGCGATCGAACGCGCCGTCGAGGACCCGGCCGGGTCGCAGTTTTACGTCACCCTCGAGCCCTGCTGCCATCAGGGCCGGACACCGCCCTGCGTGGAGCGCCTGATCGCCCTCCGGCCAGCGCGGGTAATCGTTGGCACGACCGACCCCAACCCGCTCGTCTCCGGCCGGGGAATCGCGGCCCTCGAGGCCCGCGGGATCGAGACAAAACTTGGCGTCCTCGCGGATGCGTGCGTTGCGCTCAACGAGCGCTTCTTCACCTTCATGCGGACCGGACGTCCCTTCGTCACCCTGAAGTTCGCCCAGACCCTGGACGGGCGGATCGCCACGCGCACCGGCCACTCCCGCTGGGTCAGCTCGCCCCCCTCCCTGCGCTTCGCCCACGAGCTCAGGAGCAGCCACGACGCGATCCTGGTTGGCGTCGGCACCGTGATCAAAGACGATCCCGAGCTCACCGTCCGTCACGTCCGGGGGCGCAATCCCCTGCGCGTGATCCTGGATTCGGCCCTGCGGGTGCCGCCGGTATCCCGGGTCCTGTCCGGCCTTGACGACGCCCGGACGCTGATCGCGACGCTCGGGGGCGCCGACCCGGAAAAGCGGCGGCAACTGGAGCGGGCGGGCGTCGAGGTCCTCACGGTCCCGCCGGACGGGGCGGGCCGCGTGAGCCTTCCGCACCTGATGGGCCGGCTCGGGGAGCGCGGGATCTCGTCGGTCCTGATCGAGGGGGGGGCCGAGGTCATCACCCGGGTGCTCGCGGCGGGGCTCGCCGACAAGCTCGTCGTCGTCGTCGCCCCGAAGATCATCGGCCGCGGGACGGAGGCGGTCGGGGACCTGGGCAAAGACCGGATGGAGCAGGCCCTGCCGCTCACCCTCCGCCGCCTGCGGCGCCGGGGGCCGGATACCCTCTTCGAGTTCACCGTTGAAAAAAATCCGCAATCGGGATAGATCATAACCGGCCGCCCGTCCGAAATTCCCGGCGGCCGGAAAGCAGGTTTCCCACGTGCCCTGGTACGCCCTCCATACGCGCAGCCGCCACGAAGACCGCGTCCATCTCGGCCTGACCCAAAAGGGGTTCAATGTCTTCCTGCCCAAGATCGAGGTGTGGAGCCGCCGCAAAGACCGCCGGAAGAAAATCATGCTCCCCATGTTCTCCGGGTATCTCTTCATCGAACTGACGTCGCTCGACAACCAGACGAAGCTCAACGTCCTGAAGACCTTCGGCGTCGTCGCCCTGCTCGGCGCCCCCCATCACCCCGATCCGATCCCGGTCCCCGACGAGAAGATCGACGCCATCCAGCGCATCGTCGCTTCCCGCGTGGAGGTGCAGCATTTTCAGTACCCCAAGGTCGGCGAGCCGGCCCGGATCACCGACGGTCCCTTCGCCGGGATCGAGGGCGTCGTCCTCAAGACCGACTTCGAGAAGGAGGTCTTCGTCGTCTCCATCGAGCTCCTGCAGCGCTCCGTCGCCATCCGCCTCGAGGGCTTCCAGATCACCCGCCTGTAAAGATCGGGCGCCTCGAAAGCGCCCTTCCCCATCGTGGCCGAGGTCCGTCCGCCTTCCCCGCACGGGCCTGAATCCACGGGACGCCTCGGAAGGCCGGATCCCTGCCCACCCATAAAGGGCATTGGCCTGTTGAATCCAAGAGGACATTCCTGCTTTGGTAAGAACAGGATATTTCCCCCTTGGCTTGACACATCACGCTTTTCGCACTTGACTTTACGGATGAGTTGCGCGATAAGCGCAGGCTTTAGTTGATCTTTACTGCCGCCCGTGCTATGGAATCGCCGTCGCGGCAGCGACCGTGAATGAAGGAACCGCATCGAGGAGCGACCGTGCCGAAGGGAAAGATCACCATTGACAAGGAGTTGTGCAAGGAGTGCCATCTGTGCGTCTTTGCATGCAAACACGCAAATATCGTCGCCGGGAAAGAATACAACTCCAAGGGCTACCGGCCCGTCTGCTTCCAGGACGACGGCAAGTGCACGGGGTGCGCCCTGTGCGCCATCACCTGTCCGGAAATCGCCATCGAGGTCTACCGTGAATAGCAAGGTATTGATGCAGGGGAACAGAATCATCGGCGAGGCCGCGATCCGGGCCGGATGCCGGTTTTATGCGGGCTACCCGATCACGCCGCAGAACGAGATTCCCGAGTACATGGCGGAGAACCTCCGCAAGGTGGAGGGGGGCGTTTTCATCCAGTCGGAAAGTGAAATCGCGGCCATCAACATGGTGGCCGGCGCCGCCAGCGCGGGGGCGCGGGCCATGACCTCCTCCTCCGGTCCCGGGATCTCCCTCAAGCAGGAGGGCATCTCGTCCATGGCCGCCCAGGAGCTGCCCGGCGTCATCGTCAACATGATGCGCGGCGGACCGGGCCTGGGAAACATCCGCCCCTCCCAGGGCGACTATTTCCAGGCCACGCGGGGCGGCGGTCACGGGGACTACCGGACGATCGTGCTCGCGCCGGGGACCTGCCAGGAGCTGGCGGATCTCACGATGGACGCCTTCGATCTCGCCGACCGCTATCGCATCCCCGTGGTCCTGCTCGCCGACGGCATGATCGGCCAGATGATGGAGCCGGTGGTCTTCAAGGAACCCAAGCCGCGGCAGTACAGCGAGGATTACGTCCTGAAGGGCGCGGGCACGGGCAAGGCCAAGACCATCAAGGGCCTGATCCTCGACCCCCTCGACATGGAGGAGCACAACTGGAAGCTCGACCGGAAATACCGGGTGATCGCGGCCCGGGAAACCCGCTGCGAGATCTTCAACACGGATGAAGCCGACATCGTCATCGTGGCGTACGGCACCGCGGCGCGCGTCGCGAAGGGGGCCATCAAGCGCCTGGGCGACCACGGGATCAAGGCCGGTCTCTTCCGCCCGATCAGCCTCTGGCCGTTCCCCACCGAGGAGTTGAGGCGGCTGGCGGGCGCCCGGAAGAAATTCTTCGTCTTCGAGATGAGCACGGGGCAGATGCTGGAGGACGTCCGCCTGGCCCTGCAGGGATACGCGGACATCGACTTCCACGGGCGCCCGGGCGGCGTGGTCCCCACGCCGGTGGAACTGGCCAACGTGATCGTCCGTCACTACCGGCGCGATCGGTAAGGGAACTTCGAGAGAAAAGGACCGCAATGAAAAAGGTTTTCAGCAGACCGGAATCGTTGAGAAAGAAATTCGTCTTTCACTATTGCCCGGGGTGCGGCCACAGCATCGCCCACCGGGTCATCGCCGAGATCATCGACGAGCTGGGGGTCCGCGGCACCACCATCGGCGTGCCGCCGGCGGGCTGCGCCGTGCTCGCCTACAACTACTTCGACGTGGACATGATCGAGGCCATGCACGGCCGGGGACCGGCCGTGGCGACGGGCATCAAGCGCGTCCGCCCGGAGTGCCTCGTCTTCTCGTACCAGGGGGACGGCGATCTCGCGGCCATCGGCATCGCGGAGACGTTCCACGCCGCCAACCGGGGCGAGAACTTCACGATCATCTTCATGAACAACGCCGTCTACGGGATGACGGGCGGCCAGATGGCCCCCACCACCCTCCTCGACCAGAAATCGACGACCTCGCCCCCGGGGCGCAGCGCCGTCCTGGACGGCTACCCCGTCCGGATCAGCGAGATCCTGGCCCAGCTGCCCGGCACGGCCTACATCGAGCGCTGCACGGTGAACTCGCCGGCCAATATCGTCAAGACCAAGCGCGCCATCAAGAAGGCCTTCCAGTACCAGCTCGACGGCCGGGGCTTCTCGCTGATCGAGATCCTCTCCCCCTGTCCGACGAACTGGAAGATGTCCCCCATCGACGCCTGCCGCTGGATCGACAACGTCATGAGCAAGCAGTACCCGATCGGGGTCATCAAGGATACACCGGCGGAAGCGGCCGGAAAGGAGGGCGCGGGCCATGATCGTTAAGACCATCTTTTCCGGATTCGGCGGCCAGGGCGTCCTCATGATGGGCTACAGCTTCGCCCACGGCGCCATGAGCGAGGGCTACGAGGTGACCTACCTGCCCGCCTACGGCGCGGAGGTCCGCGGCGGCACGGCCAACTGCACGGTCGCCGTGGGGGACGAGGAGATCGCCTCGCCGATCGCATCGGAGCCGGACTACCTCGTGGCCCTGAACACGCCCTCCCTGTACACGTTCCAGAACCGGATCGCCGCCGGCGGCCTCCTGTTCCTCAATTCCTCCATCATCAGCGCCCGTCCCAGCCGTCAGGACATGGAGGTCTTCGCCATTCCGGCGAGCGACATCGCCGAGGAGCTGGGAAACGCCCGGGCGTTCAACACCGTCATGATGGGGGCGTTCCTGAAACGGACGAGCCTCGTGAAGCCCGAGATCTACCTGAAGAGTCTGGAGACCGTCATGGGGAGCAAGAAAAAGGCGGTCGTCGAGATCAACCGGAAGGCCTTTTCGGCCGGCTACGATTTTCTCAAGGCGTGAAGTAAATTTCGAAGGAGTGGACCGCAGATGCCAGTGAAACAGATTTCCGTCCTCCTGGACAACACCCCGGGCACCCTGGCCCGGCTTTCCAATATCCTGGACAACGAGGACATCACGTACAAGGCCGTGCTGGCGGCAAGCGCCGAGCAGCAGAGCACCGTCCGGCTCGTGGTCAACGACCCGGACCGGGCGGCGGCGGTCCTGAAGAGCTTCGGCTTCAACTTCGAGGTCAGCCCCGTCCTCGCGGCGGAGGTGCCGCTGCATCCGGGCGGGATGAACGCCATCCTGAAGCACCTCTCCAAGGCGGACGTCAATATCCACTACCTCTACACGACGATCAACCGCCTGGGCCAGGAGACGATCGTCATCCTCGGGGTGGACAACCTCGACGAGGCCCGCAAGGTCCTCCAGCGCAACTGGATCCGCCTGATCGAGGACGAGATCTATTCCCTCTGACGGTCGGGCGGGGTCTGAAATCCCGGGGGTTTGGGCCCCGGACCCGCTTTCGTCCCATGGCGATCTCACCGGACAAGGAACAGGCCCTGCGCGACCGCATGGCGCGCCTCGGCGTCACCGAAGACGAGCTGGCGGAATCCTTTATCCGCTCCTCCGGCCCCGGGGGTCAGAACGTCAACAAGACGTCCACCTGCGTGCACCTCGTCCACAAGCCGACGGGCCTCTCCGTCAAGTGCCAGCAGGAGCGCTCCCAGGCGCAGAACCGTTTCCTCGCGCGGCGTCTGCTCCTGGACCGGATCGAACGCCTCCGGACCGGCCGGGTGGAGGCCGCGAGACAGCGCGAGGAAAAGATCCGCCGGCAGAAGCGCCGCCGCTCCCGCCGCGCCCAGGAGAAGATCCTGGAGGCCAAGCACCGCCAGTCGGAGAAAAAGGCCCTCCGCGCCAGACCCGATCCCTCCGCCCCCTGAATCCGGTTTTCCGCCTTCGTCTTCCCCGCGCCCGTTTTTCAGGCAAAAAAAAGGGGAGTTGAAGTCGTTGGCTCGCTCCCCCTCCCCGATTGGATATGAATACGATGGGCTATCCGCCGACCACGACCTTGAGCAGCGGGTTGGCGTAAAGGACGACCAGCGCGATGACGAGCGCGTAGATCGCCAGTGATTCGATCATGGCCAGACCGACCATCATGGTCAGCAGGACCTTCCCCTGGGCCTCAGGATTCCGTCCCACGGCACTGGTGGCGCCGCTCAAGCCGTTCCCCATGCCGACGCCCGTACCGATCGTCCCCATGCCGATGGCCAGGCCGGCGGCGAGCAGACTGCAGCCGATGACGATGGCCTTGGTGTAATCCACGACAGGCGCCGCCGCAGCCGCACCCTGGGCCGCCGCCGCCAGCGTCGCGCTCAACAACACGAACAGCATTCCGACAAACGTTCCTACGGTAACTCTCTTCATTGAATGTCCTCCCCTTTTTTGGTGTGAGCCTGAACACCCCCCGACCTGCCGGTCCTTCGGCCTCGCTCACCTCCTCTCCCGGTCCTCCCTGACCGCCTGCCTTGATCGGTGGGCCGCCGGGGCGCCTGAGCTCGAAAAACTACCCAGTGTAGTTTTGCGGACAGACCTAGCGGCAAGAGAAAAAAAAGTCAAGCATTTTTTCCCCCGGCGTCGCCCGCTCCGCATCGCTTTGGGAACGCTTGATTTTCTCGGGCATCCGTACTATGGGATCGGCAGGGCTTTCCCCACCGCACGCCTCTTCGGGACCGCATCGCGCCCCGTGCCGTGCGCGTGCCGAAACGCGGGGGAACCGGAAAGGATTCCGGCCGTGAAGACGGACCGGGCGGCCGGCGTCGCCGCCATCCTGCAGAAGAACATCCCCCTGGTGAAGCGCCCGTTCCGCGCCATCGGCGAGCGTCTGGGTCTCGCCGAGGCGGACGTCCTCCGGATCGTCCGGGAGCTCAAACACGAGGGGGTCATCCGGAAGGTAGGCGCCATCCTCCGGCACCAGCCGGCGGGCTACGTCCACAACGCCCTGATCCTCTGGGCCGTCCCCGACGGGCGGACGGACGAGGTCGGCCGCATCCTGGCCGGCTTTCCCGACGTCACCCACTGCTACGAGCGCCGGCCGCCCTTCGCCGGCAAATACACCCTCTTCAGCATGGTCCACATGCGGGAGAACCGGCGGTCGGAACTGCTCGACACCCTGACGCGGGCCACCGGTATCACCGACATCCAGGTCCTGACCAGCGTGGAGGAGTTCAAGAAAAGTTCGATGGAGTATTTCGATGAGCCCTGAATCCTCGGAGGCCCTGTTCGACCGGGCCCGGCAGTGCATCCCCGGCGGCGTGAACAGCCCCGTCCGGGCCTGCGGCGCCGTGGGCGCCGCCCCCCGCTTCATCGACCGGGCGGCGGGCGCGCACCTCTACGATGCGGACGGGAACGCCTATGTCGACTACGTCGGGTCCTGGGGCCCCATGATGCTCGGCCACGCGCATCCGCGCGTCACGGCCGCCATCCGGGCGGCGGCGGAACGGGGCACGAGCTACGGCGCCCCGACGGCCGCCGAGGTCGAGATGGCGGAGCTGATCCGCGCGGCCTTCCCCGCCATCGAGCAGGTGCGGATGGTGAGTTCCGGCACCGAGGCGACGATGAGCGCCATCCGCCTCGCCCGCGGGGTCACCGGCCGGGAGCGGATCGTGAAGTTCGCCGGCGGCTATCACGGCCACGGCGACAGCCTGCTCGTCAAGGCCGGCTCGGGGGTGGCCACCCTAGGCATCCCGGGCAGCGCCGGCATCCCCGCCGCCCTCGCCGCGCTCACGCTCGTCCTGCCCTATAACGACGCCGGCGCGGCGGAAGCGGCCTTCGCCCGGTGCGGCGGCGAGATCGCGGCCATCATCGTGGAGCCCGTAGCGGCCAACATGGGCGTCGTCACCCCGGCGCCGGGATTTCTCGAGACCCTGCGCGCACTCACACGCGCCTCGGGCGCCCTGCTCATCTTCGACGAGGTGATCACCGGCTTCCGCCTGACCTGGGGCGGCTACCAGGCGTTGTGCGGCATCGCGCCGGACCTCACCTGCCTAGGCAAGATCATCGGCGGGGGACTGCCCGTCGGGGCCTTCGGCGGCCGGGCCGAGTTCATGGCGCACCTCGCCCCCGCGGGGAATGTCTACCAGGCCGGCACCCTCTCCGGGAATCCCCTGGCGATGGCGGCCGGCCTCGCCACGCTGCGCATCCTCCGGGAGCGGCGGGACGACTATGCCGCCCTGGATCGCCGGACCGCGCACCTGTGCGACGAGATCCTCACCCTCTTCCGGCAGCGGGGACGGCCCGCCCGGATCAACCGCGCCGGCTCCCTGTTCACCCCCTTCTTCACCGACGGCGACGTGACGGATTACGAAACGGCCCTCAAGGCCGACGTCGCGGCCTACGCGCGCTGGTGGCGGGCGATGCTCGCGGAGGGGATCTATCTCGCCCCGTCCCAGTTCGAGGCGGCCTTCGTCTCGTTCGCGCATACGGACGAGGACCTGGAGCGGACGCTCGCGGCCTGCGCCCGCGCCCTGGACAGGGTCTGAGCCCGCGCCGGACGGGCTCACGCCAGACGGACATGCGACCTCCCGCCCGGATGAAGGGTTGAATTGCAAGCAGAATTCGGCTATAGGGGGGCGCAGTTCATTCAACCCACTCTCGGAGGCCCAGCATGACCCACCCTGAGACCGCCGGCGCGGAGGCGCCCCTGTCTCTCGCCACCCTCGACGCGCGCACGCACCGGCTTGCCGTCGTCGGCCTGGGCTACGTCGGCCTGCCGCTCGCCGTCCAGATGGCCCGACATTTCGACGTGGTCGGGTTCGACATCCGCCCGGAACGGATCGCGGAACTTCAGGCGGGACGGGACCGGACGCTCGAGGTCGCCCCGGACGCGCTCGGTGCGGTCGACATTGCCTTCTCGTCGGACCCCGCCGTCCTGAGGGCCTGTCGCCTGATCCTCGTGGCCGTCCCGACCCCCATCGACGAGGCCCGCCGGCCCGACCTGCGGCCGGTCGAACAGGCCTGCGTCCTGGTCGGTCGAAACCTGGCGCGGGGGGCCTGCGTCGTCTTCGAATCCACCGTCTACCCCGGCGTCACCGAGGAGGTCTGCGTCCCCCTCCTCTCCCGGGAATCGGGTTTGAGCCTGGGCGAGGGGTTTACCGTGGGCTATTCGCCCGAACGGATCAACCCGGGCGACCGCGTACACACCCTGGAGAGCATCACGAAGATCGTCTCCGGCTCCGACGCGGCCACCCTGAAGCTGCTCGTCGACGTCTACGGCCGGGTGGTCCGGGCGGGGATCCACCCCGCGGCCTCCATCAAGATCGCCGAGGCGGCCAAGGTCATCGAGAACACGCAGCGGGACATCAACATCGCCCTGATGAACGAACTGGCGATCATCTTCCAGCGGATGGGCATCGACACCCTGGACGTCCTCGCGGCGGCGGGGACGAAATGGAACTTCCTCCCCTTCCGCCCGGGGCTCGTCGGCGGCCACTGCATCGGCGTCGACCCGTACTACCTGACCTACAAGGCGGAGATGCTCGGCTACCACCCCGAGATGATCCTGGCCGGCCGCCGGATCAACGACAACATGGGCAAGTACGTGGCGGAACGGACGATCAAGCTCCTGATCGCCGCCGGCACGCAGATCCGCGAGGCCGCCGTCGCCGTCCTGGGGCTCACCTTCAAGGAGGACGTCCCGGACCTCCGGAACACCCGCGTGATCGACATCATCCGGGAGCTTCAGGATTACGGCATCCGCACGGTCGTCCACGACCCGCTGGCGGATCCCGGCGAGGTGGAGCGCCACTTCGGGCTCGCCCTGCACGACCTGAAGGACATCGGCCCGGTGGACGCCGTGATCGTGGCCGTCGCCCACGCCCCCTACCGGCGGCTCGCCCTGGGGGACATCGCCGGCCTGTGCCGGAACGGCGAACCGGTCCTCGTCGACATCAAGGGGATGTTCGACCCGGTGGAGGCGCGGTCCCGGGGCTTCCGCTACTGGCGGTTGTAGCGGCGTCCAGGAGCGATGAACATCCGCCGCCTCGGGCGCGAAACGGGATCTTTCCGGACCGACCGGAAGCGCGGCGCCCCTCCGGCGCCGGGGACGCGAAGGACATGCCGGGATGAAAAAATGTCCTGAGCGCGGCGGGAGCGGAGTTCCCAAACGCTTGGACCCCAAAGGATTTCGGAAAGATGCCTGACACGATTCTCGTCACCGGCGCGGCCGGGTTCATCGGATTTCACCTGACGAAACGGCTCCTCGACGCCGGGCTCACGGTCGTCGGGGTGGACAACCTCAACCCCTACTACGACGTCCGCCTGAAGGAGGACCGCCTCGCCCGCCTGCAGGGCTCCCCGGGCTTCCGCTTCGTCCGCCTCGATCTCGCCGACCGGGAGGGCATGGCGGAACTCTTCGCGCGGGAGACGCCCGCGCGCGTGGTCCATCTCGCCGCCCAGGCCGGCGTCCGGTATTCGCTCGAAAACCCCCACGCCTACGTCGAGAGCAACCTCGTCGACTTCCTCCACGTCCTGGAGGGCTGCCGCCGCAACGGCGTCCGCCACCTCGTCTTCGCCTCGTCGAGCTCCGTCTACGGCGGCAACACCCGGATGCCCTTTTCCGTCCACGACAACGTGGACCATCCCATGAGCCTCTACGCGGCCACGAAGAAATCGAACGAACTGATGGCCCACGCTTACGCGGCCCTCTACGGCCTGCCCTGCACGGGGCTGCGCTTCTTCACGGTTTACGGGCCGTGGGGCCGGCCCGACATGGCCCTGTTCCTCTTTACCCGGGCGATCCTGGCGGGCGAGCCCATCGACGTCTACAACCACGGGCGGATGCAGCGGGACTTCACCTATATCGACGACATCGTGGAGGGAGTGGCCCGGATCCTGGACCGGCTCCCCGCGCCGGACCCCGGTTGGCGGGGCGAGGCGCCGGACCCGGCGACGAGCTTCGCCCCGTACCGGATCTTCAACATCGGCAATAACGCCCCCGTGGCGCTGAACGACTTCATCGCGGCGATCGAGGCGGCCCTGGGCCGCAAGGCCGTCCGGAACCCACTGCCGATGCAGCCCGGGGACGTTCCGGCCACCTACGCGGACGTGGACGACCTGACCGCCGCGGTGGGGTTCAGGCCGTCGACCCCGCTTGCGGAGGGGATCGGCCGGTTCGTTCAGTGGTACCGGGCGTATTACAACGTCTGAGGGGCACGGGCGGCACGGCCGCGCTTTGCCCTTGACAGGCCCGGCCCCGCGAAACTAGGATGGCCGGGAAACACCCCGGGCCGCGGCGCCGGCCCGGTGGAGGACGCCATTTCCGGGTCGCCCGCGACCCGCCGGAAGGAGAGCAACGCTGAAATGAAAAAGGCATTCATCACCGGCATCACCGGCCAGGACGGATCGTACCTGGCCGAGTTTCTGCTGGCCAAGGGCTACGAGGTCCACGGCCTCATCCGCCGGTCCAGCACCTTCAACACGGACCGGATCGACCACCTCTACCGCGACTTCCACGATCCCGAGGCGCGGGTGTACCTGCACTACGGCGACCTGTCCGTCTCCGGGCAGCTGATGGACCTCCTGGGCGGCATCCGGCCCGACGAGATCTACCACCTGGGCGCCCAGAGCCACGTCCGGGTGAGCTTCGACATGCCCGAGTACACGGGGGACGTAACCGGCCTGGGGACCCTGCGGCTGCTCGAGGCCATCCGCAAGACGGGCATCCCGGCGCGATTCTACCAGGCCTCGTCGAGCGAGATGTTCGGGGCCGCCCCGCCACCGCAGAGCGAGGCCACCCCGTTCCAGCCGCAGAGCCCCTACGCCGCGGCCAAGGTCTACGCCTACTACATCGTGAGGAACTACCGGGAGGCCTACGGGCTCTTCGCCACGAACGGAATCCTCTTCAACCACGAGTCGCCCCGGCGCGGCGAGACCTTCGTCACCCGGAAGATCACCCGGGCGGCAACCCGGATCAAGCTGGGTCTCCAGGACAAGCTCTACCTGGGCAACCTCCAGGCCAAGCGCGACTGGGGCTTCGCGGGCGACTACGTCGAGGCGATGTGGCTCATGCTCCAGCAGGACAAGCCGGACGATTTCGCCATCGCCACCGGGGAGATGCACTCCGTCCAGGAATTCGTGGACCGGGTCTTCGCGAAACTCGACCTCGACCCCGGCCGGTACGTGGCCATCGACCCGCGCTACTTCCGCCCCACGGAGGTGGACGCCCTGAAGGGGGACGCCTCGCGGGCGAGAACGATCCTGGGCTGGTGTCCCCGGGTCGACTTCGACGGCCTCGTGGAGATGATGATCGCGGCCGACATGGAACTCGCCATGCGCGAGAAGACCCTGGTCGAGGCGGGCTACGCCTGCAACGGCAGCAGCCGGATGATCTGACGGAACGGACGTTCACGGAGGCCACGATGACCGACATGCGAAATCGACGGATTACCGTCACCGGCGGCAAGGGGTTCCTGGGCGCCCACCTCCTCCGGGAGCTGGACGCAAAGGGCTGCCGCCGCGTGTCCGTCGCCGATCTGCCGGAGTACAACCTCGTCCGCATCGAGGACGTCCGGCGTCTGTACGAGGAGCAGCGGCCGGACATCGTCATCCACCTGGCCGCCAAGGTGGGGGGCATCGGCTTCAACGAGGCCAACCCCGCGCCGCTCTTCTACGACAATCTCATGATGGGGGTCCAGCTCCTGCACGAGGGATCCCTCCGCAAGATCAGCAAATTCGTCGCGCTGGGAACGATCTGCGCCTACCCCAAGTTCACCCCCGTCCCCTTCCGGGAGGACGACCTCTGGAACGGCTACCCCGAAGAGACGAACGCCCCCTACGGCCTCGCGAAAAAAATGATGCTCGTCCAGGCCCAGGCCTACCGGCGTCAGTACGGGTTCAACGCGATCTTCCTGCTGCCCGTCAACCTCTACGGCCCGGGGGACAACTTCAACCCCGCCTCGTCGCACGTGATCCCCGCCCTGATCAAGAAGTGCGTGGACGCGAAACGGGCCGGCGCCCCGGAGATCGTGGTCTGGGGAACGGGCGTCGCCACCCGCGAGTTCTTCTACGTCGAGGACGCCGCGGAGGCGATCGCCCTGGCGACGGAGAAGTACGACGGGCCGGAACCGGTCAACATCGGCGCCGGCTTCGAGATCTCCATCCGGGACCTGACGGAGCTGATCGTGGAGCTGACGGGGTTCACCGGCCGCGTGGTCTGGGACGCCACCCGTCCGGACGGTCAGCCCCGGCGGATGCTGAACACCGACCGGGCCCGGGGCGCCTTCGGCTTCCAGGCCCGAACCGCCTTCCGGGAGGGGCTCGCCAAGACCATCGCCTGGTACGAGCGAACCCGGCCCTGACCCCCGGACCGGACCCGCCGGCGCCCCGCGGAAAGTCCGGAACAGCGGCGCTCCGGTTCCTGACCGCCGGTCAGGGGAGGCATGTTTTTTATTTGACTTCATTCCCCAATCGTGTTAAGAGGCGCGGCGACAATGGATAGGGCAACGCGAAGGTCGGCCATTCAGTTGGCGTATGCCAGCAGCATCGGCATCGCCATGGTCATGACGGTTTTTGGCGGGCTGTTTTTCGGGCTCTATCTGGACCGGAAGCTGGACACGGGCAACACCTTCACCTTCGTGTTTCTCGTCATCGGTCTCGTCGCCGGCTTCCGAAACATTTACGTCCTGATCCGCAAGAATTTCACGGACGAACGAGACGTCATTACGTGTATAAAAAGTGAACCCCATCGCAAAAGACCCTCTCCAAAAAAGACTTGAGGTCACCAACTGGGTTCTTTTGGCCTTTCTCACGTTCCTGAGCGCCCCGTGGGCCTCCCCCCGTTTCGTCGCCGGAATCGTTTGCGGCGGGCTCATCTGCATCATTAACTTTCACTGGCTTTACCGCAATCTGACGACGGTTTTTGCTCAGTTGACCGAGAAGGCGAAGTCGGCGGTCATGATCCGCTACTACCTCCGCTTCGTCCTGACGGCGGCGGTGCTCTTCGTGGTCATCACGCGGGAGTGGGTGGACATCTTCGGGCTGGTCATCGGCCTGTCGATCGTGGTCGTCAACATCGTCCTGACCGTCGTCCTCGTGTTCGGAAAAAAAAATCTCATTCAGGAGGTTAGATAACCGATGCATTCGTTGTCATTTCTGGCCAATCCCTTTTTCCCGGATCACGTCACCTATACGTGGTTTGCCATGGCCGTCCTGGCGCTGCTGAGCTTTCTGGCGACCCGGCGGGTCAGCATCGTCCCGGGCGGCTTTCAGAACGTCATGGAGGCGATCGTCGTCGGTTTCGACGGGCTGCTCCTGGATACGATGGGCCCGCACGGTCGGAAGTTCTTCCCCCTGATCGCCACCCTGGGCCTGTTCATTCTCTTTTCCAACCTCATCGGCCTGGTGCCCGGGTTCGCGTCGCCGACGGCCAGCCTCAACACGAACGCCGCCATGGCCATCGTCGTCTTCATCATGACGCACGTCGTGGGCATCCAGATCCACGGGTTCAAGTACGTCAAGCAGTTCCTCGGCCCCGTCTGGTGGCTCATCCCACTTATGATGCCCATCGAAATCATCAGCCACCTGACGCGCCCCCTGTCGCTCTCCGTTCGGCTGTTCGGCAACATCGAAGGGGGGCACATCGTGATCGCCGTTCTGCTGATCCTGGTGCCGTTCCTGGTTCCGCTGCCCATCTATCTGCTCAAGGTGCTGATCTCCTTCATCCAGACCCTGGTCTTCGTGCTCCTGTCCATGATGTATATCGCCGGCGCCATGGAGGAGGGCCACTGAAAGACCCGGCGGGGCACCGATCGCTCCCGCCCCGGGACGGACCCGCCCGGCGCCGCCGGGCCCGAAACCACACCACGCCACCCGCGCAGGCCGGAGCCGACCAGGCTCCGGCCTTTTTTTGCGCCGCGGACGGCCATCTTCGCACCGGAACCATGCGGCGCGTGGACACTCCCGGCCGTGGGGCGCAGGTGTTCACGACGCCCCCCGCCTCCTCCCGTCATCCTCACGCCGGGACGCACCCGGCCTCGAACCGATCGGCCGTGGATGCCCGTCCGTGTGGCACAACCGGTGAACCTGGGGTGGGGGTAAAACCGGATTGTCCGGTGGTCAGCGCTTCTTAAATTCGCGTACGAACCGCGCGTAGTTGATCAGGTGGGCAATGGCCTGGAAGCCCAGGCCCGGATCCTCGATGGCGGCGATGCCGTGTTCCTGGTAGTACGACCGCGCAAAGTCGCCCGCTTCGCGGAACATGATGGGAATCAGGGGCTTGCCGGACGCTGACAGGTACGGCAGCAGGGTGGCGTTGATCAGCCCGGCAAAGGCGTCGTCCGGCCCCTTCGGCGGTACGGTAAGCGGCGCCAGGACGGCCAGGTTTTCGTCGTTCAGCAACAGCTCGATGACCCGGTCCACGCCCCGCTGAAACCCGCCGCCCGTCAGGTCGAGGGGATTGTCGGGCTGGGCGAAGTCGGGAAGCACCGCCCGGAGGCCGGCAAGCGTCTCCGGGCCGAGCGCGGGGAGTTCGATCCCGTATTTCGCGCACAGGTCCGCATAGACGCCGCACAAGCCCCCCGACAGCGTGCAGACGCCGAGGCCCGTCCCCCGGGGAAGCGGGCAGTGGACGAACAGGTTCGCCGCCTCCACCAGTTCCTCGATGGTATCGACGCGGAGGATGCCCCACTGGCGGAAGATGCCGTCCAGCACGGCGTCGTTTCCGGCCAGCGCCCCGGTGTGCGACTGGGCCGCCCGGACGGCCTTCGCCGAGCGTCCGACCTTGATCATGAGGATCGGAACCTGCCTCCGGGCCGCCGCCCGGGCCACGGCCTCGAGCTTGGGAATGTTCCGGAACCCTTCACAGAAGGCGGCGATGACCCTCGTCTCCGGGTCGTGGACGAGATATTCCAGGCAGTCTTCCACGGTCAGCAGGGCCTCGTTGCCCGTCGTGGCGTACAGGGAAATGCCCAGGCGCCGCTTGAGGAGCTTGGTGACCAGGACCTCGGTCGTCGCCCCGCTCTGGCCGACGACCCCGATATGCCCCACCTGCAGCGCCCCCTCCACGGCGCGGCCGAGAAACATGCTGACCCGGGCGGGGAAATTCATGTATCCGAGACAGTTGGGCCCCATGAGGAGCATCCCCTCGCGGCGGCAGTAGTCCTCGACGGCACGCTGCTTCTCCCGGCCCGCCTCGCCCGTCTCCCCGTAGCCGGAACTGAACAAAAGGACGTTCTCGATCCGGCGCTCCTTGAGCTGCCTCAGGACGTCCAGAACCTGCTCCTCCTTGACCAGGATCGCGGCAAAGTCGATGACGCCCTCGGGCAGCGCCGCGATCGAGCGGCAGGCCTTAACGCCGCAGACCTCGTCCGCTCCCGGGTTGACCGGGTAGAACCGGGTGTCGGCCCCGATCCAGGCGGCATTGGCGAGGACGTTGGCAAACCAGCCGTTCTTCGCGGAGGCGCCCACCACGGCGATATGGCGGGCGTTGAAAAAGCGCTGCAGGCGTTTCTGGATGTCGGACGGCATATCATCGGCTCCCGGGTGAGGATGGCCCCCCTGCCCCGCGGTCGCAGCGCGGACGGGGAAGACGGCGCCGCCGGCCTGCGCCGGCGGGCGGAGTATAGGGGGAAGACGGGCCGGGTGTCAAGAACTTCAACGAAGGCCGGCGGACGGTGTCAGGCCGACCTGGACCGGTCCCGTATCCGGTACGGGCGCCCCGTCCTGCCCGGCCGATCGGCGGCTGCCGGTCCGCGGGCGAGGCGCGGAGCCGCGTCTCAGCCGTTCGCAGGCTCCTGCTGGGTGAGGCAGTGGAGGGTCCCCAGGCCCCAGACGAGGTCGACGGCGTGGATGCCGACGACGGGGCGGTCCGGGAAAAGTTCGGAAAGGACGCCCAGGGCGATCCGGTCGTTCGGATCGTTGAAGGTCGGCACCAGGACCGCGGCGTTCGCGATGTAGAAATTCGCGTAGCTCGCCGGCAGGCGCTGTCCGTCGAGGAAGAGCGGCTTGGGCATGGGGAGGGAAACCACCTCGAGCGGCGCGCCGGCGGCGAGCCTCACCCCCTGGAGGCGCTCCCGGTTTTCCTCGAGGGGGCGGTAATTGGCGTCCGACGGATCCGCCTCGCGGCACAGCACCACCGTGCGGTCGTTCACGAAACGGCAGACGTCGTCGACGTGGCCGTGCGTGTCATCCCCGGCAATGCCGCGCCCGAGCCAGAGAATCTGCGTCACGCCCAGGTGGTCCCGGAGGGCCCGTTCGATCTCAGCCCGCCCGAAGCCGGGGTTGCGGACCTGGACCGCGGGATCGAGGAGGCATTCCTCCGTGGTCAGGAGCGCGCCCGCGCCGTTCACGTCGATGCTGCCGCCCTCGAGAACGAAATCCGTGTCGCCGATCCGGGCGGGCAGCAGGCGCAGCCCGAGCCGCTCCGCCGCGCGCGCGGGGATGTCGGCGTCCCGCGCCCAGTCGGGATACTTCGCCCAGGCGTTGAACCGGAATCCCGCCACGGCGACCTCCGCACGGGGCGTCGTGCGCTTGAGGAAGACGGGCCCGGAATCGCGCGTCCAGCCGCGGTCGGACGGAAAATCGAAGAACTCGACGCGGGCCGGGTCGACGCCCGCGCGCGCGAGGAGGCGCCGGGCCCGCCGTTCGATCCGGCCCTGCGCGATGATGCGGCAGATCTCGCCCGGGGCGAGCTTGCGCACGATCTCCCCATAGACCCAGGGGATCGGGGCGAACTTCCCCGGCCAGTCCGTCCGGTTCGCGGGCCAGCCGAGCCACGTCGCCGCATGGGGCTCCCACTCGGCGGGCAGGCGGAACCCCTGCGCGGCGGGGGTCCGGGCGCGATCGGCCGTCATGACCCGCCTCCTCGATAATCCGCATTCATTTTTTCTTCTCCGGAACCCGATGGTCCAGGAAGCGCTCGGTCAGGCCGCCGTAGGCGTCGATGCGGCGGTCGCGCAGGAAGGGCCAGTTCCGCCGGACGTCTTCGAGATGCGCGAGGTCCACCTCGGCCAGAAGGATCTCTTCCCGGTTCGGCGAGGCCTCCGCGAGGACGATCCCCTGGGGGTCGGCAATGAAGGACGATCCCCAGAACTCGAGGCCGTCGCCGCCCGCCTCCGGCCGTTCGAGACCGACCCGGTTGACCGCGGCCACGTACACGCCATTGGCGATGGCGTGCCCGCGCTGGACGGTCTTCCACGCCTCGCGCTGCGTGGCGCCGAACCGGGCCTTCTCCCGGGGGTGCCAGCCGATGGCCGTAGGGTAGAAGACCGCCGCCGCCCCGTGGAGCGCGGCGAGGCGCGCCGCCTCGGGAAACCACTGGTCCCAGCAGATCAGGGTCGCGATGCGCCCGCAGCGCGTGTCGAAGGCCGGAAAGCCGAGATCGCCGGGGGTGAAGTAGAATTTTTCGTAGTAGGCCGGGTCGTCCGGAATGTGCATCTTGCGGTAGAGTCCGGCCGGGCGGCCGTCGGCATCGATCACGAGGACGCTGTTGTGATAGACCCCCGGCGCCCGGCGTTCGAAAAGCGGGGCGATGACGACGACCCGGTGCTTCCGGGCGAGGCCGGCCAGGGCCTCGGTGGTCGGGCCGGGGATCGTCTCCGCGAGATCGAAGGCGGCGGTCTCTTCGCGCTGGCAGAAGTAGCGGGAGCGGAAGAGCTCGGGAAGGCAGACGACTCCGGCCTTCCGTTTCGCCGCGGCCGCGATTTGGCTCATGGCGCGGCGGAGGTTCTCGCCGACATCGGCGCTCATGGCCATCTGGATCAGGGCGATCGCGAATTTCCTGGGCGTCTTCATCCTTTCCTCACCCGCCTCATCCGCGCCGGAGCGCCTGGCCCCGGCCGTCTCACTGGAAGCTCCCCCCAAAAACGCGCCCCGCTGCACGCCGGCCCTTTTCGAACCCCCGGGCGCTGCGCCGCGAAGACGAATCCCATACCCGCGTCATCGAGATCGCCGCCCCCGCGGCCGACGAAACCCCGGGGCGGGCTCGCCGGCAATCCCCCTGCGCGGGATGCGCGTCCCGGATTGCGTAACGCATTCGATCAGGGTCTTGAAAAACCGGCGCGAGTATAGGGAGATTCCCGGTCCCTGTCAAGAATGAACGCCGAACACGCGCAGGGGGCGGGTCCTCCGGCATCCCGTTGCCGCATCCGCCCCGGCAACGGGGCGGTCCGTTTGGGCCGAAGCGCCTCCCCCCGGGCCCGGCGGCCTCAGACAGCCTGGAAGCGCGCCCGCTTCAGGGCCGCCGCCCCCAGGAGCAGGGCCAGGACGGCCAAGACGATATAGACATAAAACGCCGCATCGTAGCCCCCTGTCCAGTCGTACAGGTAGCCCGACAGGGGCATGCCGATCCCCGATCCCAGCGTCTGGAAGATGGTCAGGATCCCGTAGATCAGGGCGAAGTGGGCGAGGCCCGCGCCGGCCACCGTCATCAGCGGCGGCATCACGGTCTGGATGGCGTTTCCGAAGCCGTAGACCACGCCGAACAGGACGGCCCACGGCAGCGAGGCCGCCCCGAAGAGCAGGAGGATCCCCACGACCAGGATCGCGGTAAAGATCGCCAGCCCCGCCTTCAGCCCCTTCCGGTCGCAGAAGCTCCCCAGGACCAGCTTTCCGAAAACCGTCATCCCCAGGTAGAGCCCCATGACGTTGGCCGCGACCGTGGAGCTGTGGCCGATGTCCGTCAGGTAGGGGATCAGGTGCTGCTGGATGCCCATGTTGAGCGTGTTGATGAGGAGGATCATCCCGGCGAGCATCCAGAAGACCGGGGTTCTGGCGAACTCGCCCAGCCGATAGCCCCCGGCCGCCGCCTCCGGCGCCTCGCCCCCGGCCCGCTCCGCGCCGTCCGGAAGCCACCCCTCCTCTTCCGGCGAGCGCTTCATCAGGAGAAGGGCGGTGGGCGTGCAGATGACGCCAATGAGGACGCCCAGAAGGAGATAGGTCTCCCGCCAGCCGTAGTTCAGGATGAGCCAGTTGGCGACCGGGTTGAAGACGAGCCCCCCGATCCCCGTCGCCGTGAAGACGATCCCCATCGCCAGCCCGCGCCGACGCCGGAACCAGTTGCTGATCAGGGTGGAGACGGGGATGATGTGGCTCCCCGCGTGGCCGATGCCGACCAGGACGGACAGGAGATAGAAATGGGCGAGCGTCTGGCACTGGGAATAGAGGGCGAAGGAGACGGCTAAAAGCGCCGTGGAGACCCCCATGACGACACGGACGTTCAGCATCTCCAGCAGCTTTCCCACGAGCGGGGCCGCGGCCGTCATGGACAGGGCCGCGATCGTGAAGTACAGGGAGAAGTCCCCCCGGCTGAAGCCGAGCGTGTCGACGACCGGCTTGAAGAAGACCCCTATGGCGTTGATCCCGATCCCGATCCCGATGAGATTCAGGATGAAGCCGCCGACCACGATCCACCACCCGTAGAACATCCTGCGCCGTTTCACCATGACGTCCCCTCCCCCCGTTCAGAGAAATGCGGCGCCCTCGCCCCGGTACGTCGGCGCCCGCTCCACGATGCGGTCGCCGCGGATCAGCAGGAGCGCGTTGAATCGTTCGGCCAGCTCGCCGGCCTTGGCGTGCTGGAAGATGACGGGATCCCCGATCTTAAGTTCGGGACCATCGGGCGGCAGCGTGAGCGGCGTCTGCACTTCGCCGGCGCCCTCCAGCGGCAGCAGGCGCATCCCGGGCGGCAGGACCGGCCGCGGGAGCTTGTCCGGACCGGCGGCCCCGGAGGCCGCGTAGCCCCCGCCGAGGCAGGTGACGAGTCCGGGGGCGGGCCTCCGCACGACCTGGACGGCGAAAAAGGCCGCAGGTTGGAAATGCACCTCCCGGAAATGATGAAACAGCGCGGGGCCGTAGAGCGCCGAACCGGCCGTGACCTCCGTGAGCGAGGGGTCGCGTCCGGACGAGACCAGGCTGCCGCTTCCGCCGCCGTTGACGACCCGCAGGGTCGCGCCGGCCTCCCGCAGGGCCCGGACCACGGCCGTGCGTCTGCGCGTCAGCTCCGGAATGGATGCCCGCTTCATCAGGCGGACCAGGCGGTTCTTGAGACGCTCCCCCGGCAGATCGTCGTTCGTGGAGGCGATATGCCCCTCGTAGCCCATGATGGCGTCGATCCGCACCCCCTTCATCGACCGGGCGGCGTGCGCGAGCGCGAGGGCCTCCGCCGGCGTCCGGACCGGGCTGCGCCGGGCGCCCAGGTGGAGGGAGGTCCGGAAGGGGCGGTACGACAGGTCCACCTCGAGGCATGCGTTGAGCGTCACGCCCGCCCGCTCGCCCGCGGCGGACAGGCGCTCCAGATGCGCGACGGAATCCGCCACGAGCGAAACCTGCTTCCCGGCGGCCGTCAGACCGGCAAGCAGGGCGAGGTCCGACGGCTGCACGGTGGGATAGGCGATCAGGATGTCGTCGAATCCCCGGTCCACGAGGAAGGCGGCCTCCTCAACCGTGAAGCCGAGGATCCCCCGGTAGGACGCCCCGCCCCGGGTGAAGATGCGCCGGATCAGCTCCACGCAGCGCAGGGACTTCGAGGCGACGCGGACGCGCTTGCCGGTGGCCCGCTGCGTGGAGGCGACGCAGGCCACGTTGGCGTCGAACCGGTCCAGATCGACGAAGGCGGCGGGCAGGCGCTCCCCCCTGAGGATGTCGCGGTAGCGGACATAGTCGCCGGAATCGCTTACCATCGCACCCGCCTTCCGCGGCCGAGCGGTCCGGCCGCGCCCGGAAACGCAGGGCACCGGATCGCCCGTGCTTTTAAGTCTCCGCCGCCTCCCGAACCGCCCCGCGGCCTTGCCGCCGAGAACGGCCTCCGGGGGCGCGCGGCTCCCTACAGGGCGGCGCCGATGGCGAAGCCCTCCTCGACGGCCTCCTGGATCGCCCGGGCCCGGACGCAGTCGCCCACGGCGTGGACCTCGGTCGCGGCCTGCCGGAAGGCATCGATCTTGAGCGGATCCGCCCTGTAACCCGCCGCGAGGATCACGGTGTCCGCGGGGACGACATCCGCGCTCCCGTCCCGCTCCACGTTCACCCCTCCGTCGGCGATCCCGGTGACGGTGGTCCGGGTCGAGAACTTCACCCCGCCCTCCTTCAGGCGGCCGAGGAAAAAGGGGCGGTAGGTGGGGACCACATTGTCCGCCATGCGCCCCAGCATCTCCAGGATCGTGATGTCCTCGATGCCGCGCTCCAGGAGGAATTCCGCCGTCTCGCAGCCCACGGACCCGCCCCCGATCACGACCGTGCGCCCCCGGGCGGCCCGCCGGCCCGTCAGGATATCCTCCGCCAGGACCACGTTCGGGCCGTCGATGCCGGGGACGGGCAGGCGCAGGGGATCGGCGCCCGTCGCCAGGACGAGGGCGTCCGGTTTCTCCCGTTCAACAAACGCCGGATCGACGGGGTGGTCGAACCGGAAGCGGACGCCGGCCTTCTGCGCCCGCACATGCTGGCTCTCGATGAGATGACGGATCTCCTCCTTGAACGGCGGGAGGGCCGCGGCGACCAGCCGCCCGCCCGGCGCGCCGGCCGCATCGAACACCGTGACGTCATGGCCCCGGGCCGCGGCGACCGTGGCCGCCGTCATCCCGCCGGGACCGGCACCGACGACGAAGACCCGCTTCTTCCGGGCGGGGGCGGCGGGCGGGGGCTCCCATTCCCGCCCCGCCAGCGGGTTGACGCTGCAGAGCGATCGGATGGATCCCGCGCCCGGCCGGGTCCGGTACAGCGCCGACATGATCTGCGCCAGACAGCTGGAGCAGGCGAGGCACGGGGTGATCTCCGCCTCCCGCCCTTCCCGGGCCTTGTTCGGAAGCTCCGGATCCGCGATCAGCGCGCGGCCCATGCCGATGAGATCGGCCTTGCCCCCGGCCAGGATGGCCTCCGCCGTCGCCGGATCGTTGATCCGGTTCGAGGCGATAACCGGCAGGGCGCAGGACGCCTTGATCTGCTGGGACAGATGGGCAAAGGCCCCCTTGGGCAGGGAGGGCGCCACGGTGGGAATGGGGGATTCGTGCCAGCCGGTGTAGGTGTTGATCAGGGCAACCCCGTGCCGCTCGAGGGCCTCCAGAACCGGTTTCGCATCCGTGACGGTGAGTCCGCCCGGCATCTGCTCATCCACGTTGAGCCGGCAGATGACGGGAAAGTCTGTACCGGCCTCCGCCCGGATGCGGTCGACGACGTCGAGAATGATCCGCATCCGGTTTTCCGGGCTCCCGCCGTAGGCGTCCGTCCGCGCATTGCTGATGGGGGACAGGAAGCGGTTCAGGATATACCCCGCCGCGACGAGCACCTCGACCGCGTCGCATCCCCCGTCGCGGGCCCGGCGCGCGGCGCGGCCGAATTCGCAGACGATCAGATGGATCTCGTCGAGCGTCAGTTCGCGGGGGGCCGTTCGAAACAGGCGGTTGACGACCGGCGAGGGGCCGACGAGTTCGGGGGTGTCGCCCTTCAGGATCACGAAGTAGGACAGGATCAGCTGGGCCGCCACCCGGGCGCCGGCATCGTGAAGCCGGTCCGTCAGGCGTCGGGTGGCGGGGATGAAGCGGTCGTCGAACAGGCCCGGCTCGACATGACCGCCGTCCCGCATCGGGGTGAAGGGAATGATGATCAGCCCCGCGCCGCCCTCGGCCCGCGCCTCGTAGAAACGGATGAAGCGCTCGCCCACCGTTTCGTCGGGCTCGATGAACCCCGTGCTCATGGGGAGCATCACCACCCGGTTCCTCAATGCCATGCCCGTCACCGTGAAGGGGCTAAACAGTCGATCGAAGGCCATGCCCTGCTCCTTGAAGCCGCCTGCCGCGGCGACCGGAACGACCGATGGGTCGTTCCGGCCCGTCGTTCCGCCCGGGACATCGCCCCCCGCAGGGGCGCACGGGCGTTGTTTCGGGATCGAAACCTGTCCGTCGCGCCACGGGACAACGCGTCCCGAAGAGGTTTGCCGCTTTTAAAGAATCATGTACTCGTGGAGCATCTCTCCAGAGACGCGGTCCTTCGCGCCGTCGATCTCGATGTCCATCGTAAAGTCCGCGAGGAACCGGTAGTACCACTGGTCCCAGTCCACGGTCTTGGGAAGCTGCATCAATTCCACAAGGCGCTTCGTCGCGATGTCGAGCGTCATCTTCACGCCGAGGTTGTCCGTCGTGAGCACGAGGTGCTTTGCGTATTCCTGACCGGTCTTGGGCTCCTTTTCGAGGTCGCTCAGTTCCGTGTGCATAATGTTCGTCGACAGGACGATCTCGCGCCCCTTCGCAATCAGGAGCGGGGCAAACATGGGTCCGCTCGGGTCCCGCGGGAAGACCCAGCCGTAGTCCAGGCAGTAATCGCCGCTGTGGAGTCTGCCCCAGTACCACTTGGAGCAGACCTCGTGCATCGGGAAGTTTCCCCAGTTGTGATCGTGATACGCGTTGCCGCGGACGGCGATGGTTTCGTCCTTAATGTAGAGTTCTCCCTCCACCTCCGCGTACGGCACCGGGACCACCCACCCCGCGACCCGGGCTTTTTCCTCGTCGCGGTAGTTGAAGCCCGTTCCCAGCTTCCAGCCGGGGACGACATTCTTCAGGGTCAGGTGCGCCCCGACCTTTTTGATCATGATGTACATCTCGTAGGTGCCGTTCCCCCGGTCCTTGAGCCAGCTCTCGCCCATGCGGACGTCGCACCAGTCCGCCCCCGCGTAGGCCTCCTCGGGCTTGCACAGGTCATAGCGCGCCGTCTGCGTTCCGTCCGGCTTGTAGATCATGAGCTGGATGGAGGGGACGATGGGCTTGAGGAACATGTTCATGTAGTGGAAGGTGAACACCATGTGATAGCCGTTGTCGAAGGAGCAGTCGATGTACCACCACTCGTAATAATCGTCGCTCTTGTAGATGTGGTTCCCGTCGTCGCGGCTCTGATAGTTTGCGGGATTGCGCTCCGCGCCGGGAACACCGTTGAACGACGCCAGATAGTTTCTTTTTTCCTTCTCTTCCATGAATGCCTCCTATCAATGATTTTTTGATCGTCTTTCCGGCCGAAGGGCGCCGCAGGGGCGTGGATGCCGTCCTGCCGCCCGGGAGAAGCCCGCGCACGCATCGATCTGCATCTGCGGCGGGGAATTGGTGTCGGCGATTTGGTCGCTCTATATCATTATCGACCGGACCTTCAAACAAAATTTTGATGTCGTTCATGATTTATTCATTCATTTCGATCAGTTGACCGTCCGGAGGGGACGAGCGAATGATCTTGACATGGCAGGCCCTTTCGTCTATGAAATCGCAGCGATCGACCAATCAGTCAACATCGCTCCCGGAAGCCACGGGACACACTGGCGGCATTCGAAGGGTCGGCACCAGCCGTGCGGGGCGGAGTGGAATTCGGCCCGGGCCGTATTCGGACAATACGTCAAACCATCAAACAAAGGGGATGAATCACATGAACATGGCATCGTATCTGGTCGAGGCAATCGAGAAGTTCGGAGAATATGAACAGTTCATCTACATCGCGAACGACGTGCGAACGACCCTGAAGAACACGGAGATCGACCGGCGGGCGCGCGCCCTGGCAACGGGTCTGCAGGAGGCCGGCGTGAAGAAGGGCGACATCGTGGGCGTCATGGTCAGCAACATCCTGGAGATCCCGGAGCTCATGAACGGCATCATGCGCATGGGCGCCACGTACCTGCCCATCATCTTCATGCTGACCCCCAAGGAAATCCGCTACATCCTGGAGGACTCCCAGGCCCGGATCCTCATCACGGAAAAGAACATGTGGCCGAAGATGAAGGAGGCCCTCGAAGGAAATGCCTTCGTGAAGCAGATCGTCGTCATCGGCGCCGGTCCGGGCGACGACCTGCCCGAGAAATTCATCCCGTACGAGGACTTCGTCGCCAATGACGGGGCCCTGGGCGACGTCCGGGACCTGTCGCCCGACGATCTGGGCATCCTGATGTACACCTCCGGCTCCACGGGCTTTCCCAAGGGCGTCATGCTCTCCCACGGGAACCTCATCAACAACATGCTGCAGGGGTTCAAGGTATGGCCCTACGAAAATCGCAAGGAGGTGTCTTACGCCTGTGTTCCCATGAACCACATCTACGGCTGTCTGGGGTTTCACGAGGCCTGCTACTTCGGCGGGAAGATGGTCCTCGTTCCCCCGTTCGACCCGGTCAAGGTCCTCGAGCACATGACGGAGTTCAAGGTCACCGTGACGGGTCTGGTGCCGACCATGATCATCCTGATGATGATGGTGTTCGATCCCGCCAAGCACAACCTCAAGTCCATGAAATACTGCGTCAGCGCGGGCGCGCCGCTGGCGGAAGAGACCCTGCTCAAGGCCCAGGAGATGTTCGGCATCAGGATCCTGCACGGCTATGGCTGCACGGAGGCGGGGCCGACCATCGCCCGCCAGCCCCGGGAAGGGGCGTTCAAGCCGGGCTCCGTCGGACCGGCGCTCCCCGGCCTGGAACTGAAACTCGTCAACGATGCGGGGATGGCGGTTCCCCAGGGAGAGACCGGGGAGATCCTGGTCAAGGGCCCCGGCGTCATGAAGGGATACTGGAACAAACCGATCGAGACGGCGGAGACGCTTCGCGACGGGTGGCTGCACACGGGCGACCTGGGACGCCTGGACGGGGACGGCGAACTCTTCATCGTCGGCCGGAAGAAGGACCTGATCATCAAGGGCGGCGAGAACATCGACCCCGGCGTTTCGGAAAACATTCTGGCGAAGCACCCGGCGGTCATGATGGTGGCGACCGTCAGCATTCCCGACGCCAAGTACGGGGAGGAGGTCGGGGCGGCGGTTGTCCTGAAACCGGGGCAGCAGGCCACCGAAGAGGTCCTGCTGACCTACGCCAGGGAACACCTGCACCCGTTCGTCACACCGAAAAAGATCTTCTTCATGCCCTCCTTCCCCATGACGGGAACGGGCAAGATCCTCAAGCGCGAGATCAGGGAAATGGTCAAGAAAATGTAGCCCCGCCGCCGGGCCCCGCGTAACCGCCGCTCCGGGCGGGGGGAGTAACGGGCGGCGCGGCGATCCCGGAAACGGTCACTGGAAGAGGTTGGGTCCCCCGTCCCCGGGCGTGACCACGCCCCGGTAGCCGATGAACTCTTCCTCTTCCATGCGGCCCGCCAGACCGGAGCCGCGGGGCGCGGTCGCCAGGCAGCGCTCTCCGGAGTCCAGCCGGGCAACGATGACGGGCCAGGGGACCCCGTCGGGCCGGTCGTGGAGGACCGTGTAGGTCTCCACGGTGGCGGGCCCATCCGGCTTGAGACAGAACGGCGGGGGTTCCAGGGCGTCGAGCCGTTCCTGGACGGGGTTCCGCCGCGGACGCCTCCACGCCTTCGCGGGTTCACGCCCGCTGTAGATCCCCACCGCGTATTTCGTCAGGAAATAGCCCACCCCCGTCACCAGGCCCGTCTCCTCCGGATGCCGGCGCAGCCGCTCGACGGCATGCGCGATGGCGTGCATCGTATAGTTGTTCCCGGCCCCGCCGAAGTAGGACAGGCCGCCGGTGATCGTCAGGGGGGGCAGGTCGTGAATGTCCAGGCCGATCTCCCGGGCGGCGATGATCGTGGCGCACGGAAAACAGCTGTAGAGGTCCAGGAAATCGATGTCCGCCATCGTCAGGCCGGCGGCCTCCAGGGAGGCCTCGACGGTGAAACGGATGAGCGGCGAGGCGTGATAGCAGAGCCTCTCGGAGATGTACCACTTGTCCGCGGCCTCCGCGCCGCCGTGGAGATAGACCCATTTCTCGCGGGGGATGCCGAGACTGCGCGCGGTTTCCGTATCGGTGACGAGCACGGCCGCGGCCTGGTTCACGGCCAGCACCGGATTCATGAACTTCGTGTAGGGAAAATTGAAGAGGGGATTCCCCGCGGTGGGTTCCGTGATGTCGTCCATCTGCTTGCCGCGGTTGAACCAGGCCAGGGGGTTGCCGGCCGCAACCGCCGCCATGTCCAGGAAGTAGGCGGTCATGTACGCCCGGTGCTCCGCCAGACTCATGCCCAGCGCCTGGCGGAGGGCGTTTTCGAAAAGCGGATAGATATGGGAGGCGCGGTCCGCCCCGTGCAGAATTTCGTGGTGGGATTCGCCGTAGCGCACGTCCCCCAGGATCCCGTCATCGTCGCGCATCCGCGCGAAGAGTTTCTCGAAGTTCATGAACTGCCAGACCTTCCGGTCCCGGTAGAGGGCCTCGGCGCCCGCCAGGAGCGCCACCCTGCACTCGCCGGCCATGATCCGGTCCGCCGCCCGGTTCACGAGCAGCTGGGGATTGTTTCCCCCCATGGACGTCTCTTCGCGGAAGGCGGGCGAGATCCCCGCCCGGGCGCAGATTCCGGGGAGGGGGCTTTCCCGGAACTCCGTCATCATGTTGACGACGGAAAGCGTGTCGATGCGGCCGCGAATCTCCGGCCGCCCCGTGTCCTGGATGCAGGCGTCGATCGCCCGCACGGCCAGATCGACGGCGGAAACGCTGTCCCCGACGATCTTTTCACGGTGCGTGATCTGTCCCGCGCCGACGAGAACGGGATGGTTCATGACCTTGGATGCACTCATCTGTCTGTGGATTCCTCCTTTAGGGGATCGGCCCGTCTCCCGGTCGGGGCCGGCTCGAAATGGCGCCGGGCGGCGATGAAATCGGGCAGGTGTTTCGCCATGTGCCAGAGGCTGTGGCGGTGCTCCCAGAGGCGGCTCCGGAAGCGGCGTCGCCAGGCGGGATCGGTGTAGAAGCGCTTGACGTGCGCGTTGTAGAGCTGGTCGAGGCGTTCGCGGGAGGCGATGCCCTTCGGCACGAAGACGAAGTTCAGGCAGTTCATCTGCCGCCAGTCCTCGTCGAACCGTCCTTCGTCCCGGATCGTCGCCCAGAGCGGCGCGCCCGGAAACGGGGTGAACTTCGTCATGTTCATGTCGTCGAGACCCAGGGCGAGGACGAAGTCGCTCGTCCGGCGGATGGAGGCCTCCGTCTCGCCCGGCAGGCCCATCATGAAGAGCCCCTTGGCCCTCAGGCCCGCCGCCCGGATCATCGCCACGGTCTCGCGGACCTCCTCCAGGGTCACGCCCGCCTTGTGGCGCGCCAGCATCTCGGGGTCGGCGGACTCGATCCCGAGCGAAACCATCAGGGCCCCCGCCGCCTTCAGCATCGCCAGGAGCTCCGGGTCCGTCTGGCCGACGCGCACGGCGCAGTTGAACTGCATCCCCAGCGGATTCTGCATGAGTTTTTCGCACAGCGCCGTGATGCGGGGGCGATTCGCGGTGAAGAGGTCGTCGTAGATGTTGACGTGGCGCACCTCGAAGCGCGTGCGCAGGTGCTTGAGGTGGTCGTAGATGTAGTCCGCGGAGTTGTAGCGGTAGCCGCGCTTGAAGACGGAGCGGTCGCAGTAGGAGCACTGGTAGGGGCAGCCCCGGCTGGTGATCATTGTGGCGCCGGGAAACTGGACGTAGCTGAAGAGCGGCAGGTTGTAGCCCCTCGGGAAGCCGGCGAGTTTCTCGTAGGCCGGGAACGGAAGAGCGTCCAGATCGGGGAGCGGCGGCCGGGGCGGATTCGCGACGATGCATTCCCCGTCCCGACGGATCAGCCCCGCGATGCCGGCCGGATCCGCTCCCGAGGCGAGTTCCGCGAGGGTCGCCTCCCCCTCCCCCGGACAGAGATAATCGATGGCGTCGAAGCGCTCCAGGAGCGTCCCCTCCAGGGCGGAGACGTGCACGCCGCCGAAGACGGCGACGACCCCGGGACGGGCGGCCTTGATCGCCGCCGCCATCTCCCAGGCATCGAGAAACCCGGAGGTCGTGGCGGAAAAACCGACGAGGTCCGGGTCGCGTTCGAGAACGAGGCGCGCGTTCGCCGCCGTCCCGGAGACGGCATGCGGACCCAGGCAGTCGTGGACGAAGACCTCGTGGCCTTCGCGGGACAGGTAGGCGGCAATCGAAAGCAGCCCCAGCGGGGCCATCCGGTTGGCCGTCGCGGTGATGTCCTTTTCCCCCGGCACCCAGTTGGAGCCCGCCGGGTGGACCAGAACGATGCGCATCAATCCCCTTCCTTCCCGCCCGTTAACCTGCCCCTGGACATCGGGGCCCCTCCGCGCGGCGGGCCTTTTCCGGCCCGGTTTCCCCTTCGCCGCGGCCCTCAGCCCCCGGCCTTCCCCCGTCTCTCGTCGAGCAGCGCCGCGACATTCCCCCGGTGGTTCCAGAAAACGAAGAGCGCCGTCGCCGCCGTCCCGGCGATCGGAATCGCCTGGCCGCCGCTCGCCGCGACCGTCGCCCCCCCGAGGGTCAGGATCATGAAGAAGGAGGCGACAAACGGGATCCGGACGATCCGGTGGACGACGACCCAGACGAGACAGGACAGGGCCGCCCCCCACGGGGCGATGAGGACCGTGAAGCCCAGATAGTTGGCGACGCCCTTCCCGCCGCGGAAGCCGTGAAAGCAGGGGAACCGGTTCCCGAGGACGAGGGCGAAGCCGATCCAGGGAGCCCAGGCGAAGGGCAGCAGCCACAGGGCCAGGGCGGCGAAGCCGACGGCCCGGCCGACGTCGAGCAGGAGGACGACGGCCGCCCAGCCTCGCCCCGCCTGGCGGAAGACGTTCGTCGTCCCCGCGTTCCCGCTGAACTGCGTCCGGGGATCCGCCTTCCCCAGGAGATGAAGGACGATGATCGCGAAATTGACCGAGGCGGCGAGATACGCCAGCACAAACAGCGCGGCAACGCCCATCCTACACCCCTTCCCTCACCCAGGCCGGCGGGATCCGCCTTCCGCCCGAGATGTCCCGCATCCTCAGGCCCCGGATCACCTCCACGGCCCGTCGTTTTTCGTCGTCGATCTGGAAATCGAAGCGCAGGGTCGCCCCTTCGTCCGCAAGGGGGGAAACCCGGCAGACGTAGCGCCCGCCGGACGACGTCGGGAAGAGAATCTCCCGGCGGTCGAAGCCGACGGGAAAGGCCACGACGCCCCGGTAGCGCTGTCCCCAGGCGCAGGCCACGTGCATGGCGGCGTCGAAGGGAAAGGGCGACCCCAGGGGACCGTCGGCCTCCGGAAAACGTCCGCCGGAAAGGGCTGCCGCCGCCCCGGCCGACGTGAGACACACCTCGCCCGTCACGTTCCGCCAGGCGGGTCCGAACGGGACCAGTTCCTCGTAGAGGCGGGCGCCGGGGACGACAAAGGGCGCCGTGTCTTGCCGCGTCGTGTCCTCATCATCCCGCCTCCCTTCACCGGAGGCGCCCCGGACCGCCCTCTCCCGGGCGGTTGTCGTCTCCTCTCCGGTGTCCGTCCCCGCCCCGCGCACGGCGGGAAAATGCACGCATGCATGCTCGATGCGGCGGGTGCAGGCCGTCCGCCGTCCGGTGCGTCGCGTCGTCAGACGGGAACGGCACCCCCCGCCGGGCAGCGGCTCGACCTCGTGGACCGCCTCGATGCGCGCCGCCGCCTCGTCCACGATGAGGAGGTGGGAGAACTGCGCCCCCTCCTGACGGCGGGCGTCGTACGCCGGCGGCAGCGTCCGGGCCAGGATCTGCAGGGCCTCCGCGGCGGGCAGGACGCAGCGTCCGTCCGCACGGTGCTCGCGCAGATACGCGGGAACGGGGATGACGAGGGGGATTTGCCCGGGATGCTTCACGGCTGGGGGAACGTCTTCCATAGATGAACCGTTTTGGGGTCGACGGCCACGGGCACGCCCCGGGCGTTCAGGGCGCAGTGGCGGGTGAATCCCCGGCAGACCTCGACGCCCGACTCCGCATGCAGAATGATGTAGTCGAAGCGGAGGCGCACCCGCTCCAGTTCTCCGGGACGGGTATGGATCCACATGGGGTCGTCGTAATGGAGCGCCTGATAGAACTGGACGCCCATCTCGATGATGGGGTAGACGTAGCCCCCGGCCTCGATCTCCCGGTAGGGATAGGCGGCGTCCCGCATCAGGGACGTGCGTCCCAGTTCGAAGTATCTCAGGTAATTCGCGTGATACACGACCGTGGAGCGGTCCGTATCGGCGTAGAGGGTCCGGTGGGAACAGCGATGCCAGACGAGGCCGGTTGCGGCGTCGCGGACATACCGTCCCTCATCGGACAGGGATTCCGGCCGGAAGGGTTTCGGCTTCATCCCGCACCTCCGAAGACGATGCAGCAGTTCGTCCCCCCGAAGCCGAAGGCGTTCGCCAGGGCGGTTGCGTAACGCTGGCGGCGGGCGCGATCGGGGACGCAGTCGATGTCGGCGAAGCGCGGGTCGGGGCGGTGGTTGATCGTCGGCAGGATCACCCCCCGCTGCATGCCTTCGATCGTCAGGGCGTCCTCGATGGCCGCCGCGGCCCCCAACGTATGGCCGAGCTGCGATTTGTTTGAGGACAGGGGGATCCGCTCGAGGCCCTTCCCGAAGACCGTCCGGAGGCAGGCGATCTCCGTCAGGTCGCCCTTCTGTGTGGAGGTCCCGTGCGTATTGATGTACCCGATATCCGCCGGCGCGAGCCCCGCGTCGGCAATGGCCTCGCGGATGGCCCGCACGATCGTTTTGGCGTTGGGATTGGTGAAGTGGTACGCGTCGGAGGTCCAGCCGACGCCCAGGACCTCCGCCCGGGCGGTCAGGCCGAACCGGGCGAGCGCCTCCTCGGCCGCGAGGACGAGCACGCCCGCGCCTTCGGACAGGACGAAGCCGCGCCGGTCCGCGCTGAAGGGGCGCGAGGCCTGCGCGGGGTCGTCATACGCCCGGTCCCCCGGGAGGACCTTGATCGTGGCGTTCATGTTGGTGAAGCCGTGGATGATCTCCGGCAGGATGGGGGTGTCCACCCCGCCCGCGAGCGCGAAATCGCAGTCCCCGTCGCGGATCATCCGCGCCCCGATGCCGACCGCGTGGTTGCCGGAGGCACAGGCCCCCTGCGGCGAGAAGACGGGTCCGGTGAAGCCCAGGAGCATCCCCGCCTTGCCCGAGGGGAGGTTGGCGCAGAGGTTGGGCAGGAGGTAGGGGCTCACCTTGAGCGGCCCCCGCTCCTGGAAATTCAGCATGGCGGTCCGGAAGGCGTCGGTGCCGTTGATTGCCGAGCCGATGAGGCAGGCCGTGCGCGGCGCGGTCTCCTCGTTCATCTCCAGTCCGGCGTGGTCCAGGGCCTCCCGGCAGACCGCCATGGTCAGGAGAACGAAGGCGGCGTTCCAGTTGTAGACCTCCTTGGCATCGGCAAACTCGAGGCCCGCGGGGTCCCAGCCGGGGATCTCCCCGACCACGTCGCAGACGGACTGGACCTTGCAGCGGGTAACCTTCCGGAAGCCCGCCTCGCCCTTGGCGGCGCGCGCCCACGTCTCGGCGAAGGTCCGCCCCAGGGGGGTGGCCGCCCCGTAGCCGATCACGAAGACCCGTCTGTTCCGTGGCGCTTTCATGCCCGCCTCATATCAGGTGACGCGACGAAATACAAGGCACGCATTGCAGCCGCCGAAGCCGAAGGCGTTTTTCAGGACGACGGTCTGGTCCAGGCGCCGTGCGCCTTCGGCCACGCAGTCGAGCGGGATTCCCGGGTCCGGGTGGTGGTTGATCGTGGGCAGGAGCACGCCCCGGCGCAGACCCTCGATCGCCAGCACGGACTCGACGGCGCTCGTCGCCCCCATGGCGTGGCCGAGCTGCGATTTGTTGGCCGAGACGGGCGGGACCCGGTCCCCGAAGACCTCCCTCAGGGCGTCGGCCTCGACCTGGTCCCCGATCTTCGTCGAGGCGGCGTGGGCGTTGACGGCGTCGATCGCGGCGGGAGGGAGGCCGGCGTGCCGGAGGCCCTCGGCGATGCAGCGGGCAACCTGGGCGCGGTTGGGCATCACGGCGTGGTAGGCGTCGGCCGTCATGGCCCAGCCGGCCAGTTCCGTTTCGAAGTTAAGGCCGTGCGCCCGGGCGAACGCCCGGGAGGCGATCACGATGCAGGCGGCGCCCTCCGAGACGACGAAGCCGCGCCGCCCCAGGGAGAACGGTGCGCTCGCCGCTTCGGGCGGAACGGGCGCCTCCCCCCCCTTCGGCCGGTAGGCGCCGTTCATCGTGGCGAAACCGGCCACGATGGACTCGACCAGGGGAAAATCCACGGCGCCGCAGAGGGCGATGTCGGCCATACCCTGGGCGATGAACATCGCCCCCAGGACGAGGGAACTGCTCCCCGTGGCGCATGCCGTGATGATCGAGGCGATCGGTCCGGTCGCCCCGGTGAAGATCGCCACCTTGCCGCCCACCATGTTGATGCAGGCGTTGGGGTTCATGAAGGGCTGGGGGAGTTTCCCGGAGGCCGTCAGCGCCCGGTCCGCCGCGACGAGCGCGTCCAGGCCGCCGATCGCGGAGCTGAAGGTGACGGCGGTCCGCGGGGCCGTCTCCGGCGTGATCTCCACACCGGCGCGCTTCAGGGCGCGGTGGACGACGAGCAGGGCGTGGGGGAAGACGGGCGAGGTCCAGTGGGCCATCTCGCGGGGGCGGAGGAAGGGATAGGGGGCGACGTCCATCTCCGGGACCTGGCCGGCGATCCGGACGGGAAACCCGTCGCGCGGGGGAAAGCGGGTCAGCGGGCCGATACCGCTCTCCCCGGCCGCGGCCCGCGCCCACTGCCGATCGAGGTCCGTACCAAGCGGCGAAACGCAGTCATATCCGAGAATCACGGGTCGCAAGTCAGTCATGGCCGTTCTCGTGGTTGAGCGGGACCGCGCCCCCGCAGCGGAGGCCCCCGCGCATCGCCAGGGCGCTCACCAGGGCAGGAAGCGGTAGAGTTTGGCGAACATCTCGTAGACCTCGATCCAGTTCTGCAGGTCTTTGGCCGAGCGCAGATGGGCCCGCTTGTTCACCATCACCCAGCTCATGTGGGCGGCGCCGTCCTTACAGGTCGCGCAGTCGCGGGTGGCCGACGTGCAGCAGCGGTGCATCGTCTCCAGGTCCGCCGCCCAGCGGATGAAGCGGATCAGGCGCTTCGGACGGGGATCGCGGGTGTCGAGCGGTTCCGTCACGGAGGGGCATTCCATCCACCCGAAGGGGCGCCCGAGCATCCGGCCGGTCGTGATGATCTCGTGGTAGTACCGGCAGGAGACGACGGTCCGCGGGTAGGCGTCGAGCATGGCGTCCATCTCGGCGCGGAGGTCGGCGAGCTGGGAGGGGGTCCAGGAGAACCCCTCCACGCCCTCGTCGTTCGACAACAGCTGCATGTGGACCTTGAGCCCCACGTCGGCGATGCGCCGGATGACGCGCTCCGTGCGGCCGATCTGCCGGGGGGTGATCGTGTAGAGGTAGTAGGTGTACGGGTCGCCCGCGTAGTTCCGGCTGGAGACGGCGAAGACGTCCCTCCCGCGGAGGAGCTTCTCGTCCTCCTCGTCCCCCCAGAGCGAGATCCCGATCATCATCTCGGGGAAACGGTCGCGGGGCGCCTTGATGAGGCCGTTCGTGGCGAGGTACGTGGGAATCCGCCGGTAGAAGGCCTCGACGCGGTCGAGGTGGAGGGTCGGTTCGCCCCCGATGAGGATGGCGAGATTCACCCCGCGCGCCTGCTCCCGGGCCACGAAGGCCTCCCATTTCGCGAGGTCGGTCTCTTCGGGCGCGGCCCGGTGCTCGCCGGAGGAGAAGAAGAAGCACCCCTTGCAGCGCAGGTTGCAGCGGTTCGTCACGTCGTAGATCGAACTGCGGATGTTCAGGCGGGAGATCGCCCGGTAGCGCGCGGCCCAGGGCTCATCGAGAAGCGTGCTGACGGTGTGCATGGCTTACGGTTTCCTCGCGGGGAGGGGATCCGGCGGGGCGATCATCTCCTGGCAGAGGGTCTCCCCCTTTTCGTAGCCCATCACCCAGACGGCGAGATAGGTGTCGACGTAATCGAGCCAGGCGCGAAAGGTCCCTGGATCCGTGGCGTGCCGGTAGAGCCGCGCGGTGACCACCGCGCTCCCCGCCGCATAGTGGCGGCAGTCGTCGCAGTCCGTGTCGGGCACGCAGCAGGCAACGTCGCGGTCCCAGGTCAGGTCGGCCCGGAACTGGCGGAAGGAGCGTCCGAGGCCGAGGGCGGTGGAGGGGTTCCGCCGGGGATAGGCGCAGCGGTACAGGTCGTGGAGACCCTGGACCTCGGTGTGGGCGACGGCGTTGTAGGGCGAAAAGAGGACGTGGCCGGGGTGACGGTCCATCATCCCGGACATGACGTCCCGCGTCCGGGCGAGCGAGGCGGCGTCGTGGCGGAGGGGGCCCGTGTAGCCGACCGGCGCGGAGAACACGTTGAAGGTCGCCCTGCAACCGGCCGCGGCCAGGGTGTCCATGACGCCCGCGCACTCCCCGACGTTTTCCCGCGTGAAGGTATAGACGAAGACGGCGCGCGGGTCGCCCGCGTAGTTGTCGATCTGGCGGCCGAGGAGGCCCTTCGCCTTGCGGACGCGCAGGCTCGTGGCGTCGTTGCCCCAGACGGAGATGTGGATCCTGTAGCCTACGGCGGGATCGATGCGGCGGACCCCGTTGGTCGCGATGCAGCCCAGGGGCGCCTCGGCGAAGCAGACCGCGAGCCGCTCGGGAACGAGCGAGGGCTCGGCCCCCGCCAGCACGACATAGGTGATGCCGCGCGCCTTTTCCCGGCGCATCAGGTCGCGCCACGCCTCCGGGTCGTCGTTCTCGCGGGCGAACTGCTTTTCGCCCTCGTAATAGTAGCAGCCGTCGCAACGGAGGTTGCAGCGGTTCGTCATGTCGTACGTGGATTCGCGCAGGAAAAAGTATTTTCGCACCTTTTCCCAGCGCTCCCGGACCTCCGGCGGGGCGAGCAGCTCGGAAAACTTCCACCGGCGCGGCGCAACCGCCACCGGGGCGGAAAGGACGTCCGCGGCGGCCCGGCGCTCACGGTCCGTCGCCCCCCCCGCCTTCGGGTCCCTGTGATCGTCGCGGCGCCGCACGCGGGCACCGCACGTCTTGGCCTCGCTCATGAATGCAATTTCTTTTGCAGGTATTCGGCGATCAACCGGAGGGTCTTCAACGTCGGATAGTCGTCCTCGTCGATGAAGACGCCGTACTCGTCCTGCAACACCAGGGCCACCGTCGCCAGATCCATGCTGTCCACGCCGAGCTCGTCCACCAGGTCCATATCGGGATCGAACGTCTCCGGCGTCACGTCTTCCAGCTTCAGCTCCTCGATCATGATCGTGGCAATCCGGAGGATCAGCGCCTGGGTGTCCATCCGCTCCGGCATGGTGCAACCTCCCTCACACAAAAAGTCCGCCCCGCTTCGGGTCACGGCCGTCCGAAAAGTGCCTTTTTGCAGGACAATCCCTCCATTTGTCAAGAGATTTATGGATCGTCCCATCCGGTTTTTTAACACATCCGGCCGGGGGAAACAACGTTTTCATCGGGTCGTCCCTCCCGTCCCATCGCCCTGTGGGGAATGCCTGCGCGGCCTCCGGGGGTTGCGGCGATGCCGGACGGGATATTGCTGTTGATTCCTGTTTCCGGGACGTGTATGGTCCGACCGATATCGAAACAGCACCCCTTCCCCCGGGAGAGGGCATCCGGAAGGAACTATGAAAATCCAAGTCATCGGTTGCGGGGACGCGTTCGGAAGCGGGGGCCGGTTTAATACCTGCTTCCTTTTAGAAGACGGCGGGCAGCGCATCCTCGTCGATTGCGGCGCAAGTTCCCTTGTGGCGTTGAAGAAATTCGGCGTGGACCCCGATTCCATCGGGACGGTGGTTCTCACCCATCTTCACGGCGATCATTTTGGCGGCCTGATTTTCCTGCTGCGCGAGGCGACGCTTTTCAAACGCCGGACGAAGGCCCTGGTTATCGGCGGACCCGAAGGAACCGCCGAAAGGCTGGAGAACGCCATGGAAGCCTTCTTTCCCGGCGGGTGGATCGCAAACCCGGCCTTCGGTCTCACCATCATGGAGTATCGCTCGGAAGAGCCCGTGTCCATCGGTCCGCTGCAGGTGAAACCGTATTCGATGCGTCATGCCTGCGGGGCGCCGCCCTACGCCCTGAGGATCCGTTTCGCCGGCAAGACGATCACCTACACCGGCGACACGGAATGGGTGGATTCCCTCGTTGATGCCTGGAAAGAAAGCGATCTCTTGATCTGCGAGTCGTACGTCTACTCGACGCCCGTCAACAAGCACTTAAGCTATGAAACCGTCGCCGCCCGGCTGTCTGAGATCAACCCCAAACGGGTCCTCCTGACCCACCTCAACCAGGACATGCTCGATCGCCTGGCCGAATCGAAATACCCGATAGCCCGGGACGGAATGATCATCGATCTTCACTGACGGAAGAGGGTACGATAGAAGGAAAATCCTTGACTTTTCGTCAAGGCTCTATAAACTACCCCCAAGCCGTAAGGCTGGTGGCCCTTTACCCAAGGTTTAGGACCGTGGCTGCGCCTCAGTCGCCGTTAAGACTGGGGCTTTTTCGTTTCCAGTAAAGTGCTTTCCCGCCGGATCTTTGCCAAGTATGCTTTATCTGCCGGGAAAGCGGTGATGAACTCAAGCACATTCTGCCCTTTTCGCTCTTCCAACACGACCACATACCGTTCCTCGACAACAATCAAAACCCGCCGCTTCTTCATCCGGCCACGGCTGTCCCTGCGGTACTCAAGCCTCCGTTCAATGCTGCCCTTCGATACGGTCAAAACCTCCTTGACCCAGAGGATACAGCGCGCCCGCTTTTTTAGAAAAGGAACCATCATGAACACCGCTTATGAAGCGATGGGCTGTGCTTTTGGAAAAGGCGTGTGCAGGTGGGTCAGTTTTCAGCTACCACAATCATTCTTCTGTGAATCCCCTGACCGAGGGCCTCGCGAGTGCAGATGATCCTGTCTTGCTGGCGGATGATCTCGATTGCCTTGCTTCTTGTTGTATCCATGGGCAGGCACAGCATAAAAAGGCGGCAACATATTGAGTTTGCCGACTTTTTATGACCTAGTCATGCCTAGCTTGTCGTCCGAGGGGGGGGTAAAGAGGGGCTACAATCCCTTAAATTTTAAAAGGTGTTAAAATATCTATTGTTATGTCACTATGGATACCCAAAGCCTTCAGCTATCATCCTCGAACGGATTTCAAGTAATTTTGGGCATTGGAAATCAGGAGGTATCCTGTTCGGTATACGCGCTGCGATACTAACAATCTTCTTTTCATCAGGCGTAAGCAAATTTTTCTTCTCAGCCCAATTGCTGATCTGCTGCCAATACTTGCCACCAAGTTGGACAACCTCTGCCTGTGCCGCAATACCATTGTCCGTTTTTTGCAGTTTCTTCGCATCCTTTTTAACCGTCAGGAGCTCTGCCTTGTCCACTAGATCCGCGACGAATGAAGAAAGCAATGGAACCTTAATACTCTCTACCCTTTCCCAGCAGAGTTTCTTCTTACACCACTCCGTCACATTATCGACGAGCCTGTCTTCAGACACGATGGTATTGAAAACCGCCTCAGCTATCTGTTCAAGCTGTAACTCCATGGCCTTTGAAATACCCTGCTTCCCCCATATCGCTCTGAAGTCAAGAACCCTGCCTCCTGCCGATGTTCTGATCATCATGGCAAGCTTGGCAATTGAATACGCAACGACGTTAGCCCTGTAACCGCCTTGATACCAAGGTTGTCTTGAAACCATTCTTTCTGTGTATTTCCAGATGATAGCCCGTGCGACAATGTTTTTGAAATATTCTTCATTGAACTCAGAGTCGGATGCCTTCCACAATTCATCGATATGTCCTGCAAAATCCCTGAAGTTCTTTTGTGCACCAAGGCTAATAACATGGGGAATTTCTCGCCAAGCGTTCTCATACTTGGCAAGGTCCGTTTTTGTTATGAGTTGCTCGCGGGGATTCTGTTGCAGAAATCTGCGCTTCTCTGAGGGGGTCATCCTTACCTGTTCGTTAAGAAATTGTCCCCTCGCGCGTTCATAAAACCAGTGCGTCTCGTGTTGAGCCCCAGCAACAGCCGGTGCCCAAAGATGTCGCGAATGTGTCTCTATTCTCCGATGGAAAGGATGGTTAGAAAAGAAATCGGCTTCGCTTACTTTATTTTGGCTGTTTGCAGAACGCGAGATCTGCGGAATAAGTTCATCCGCCCGTTCTGGTCCAATAACGGAAAGTTTCATCTGTACAAAAATGTCTTTAAGCTCTGCCCTGTCTTTCCGTTTTGCCGTTGTCAGGGATGCGGTTGTCTGACCCCCATTAACAATCTGCAGATCGTCTGCACAGAGAATACCAAGCCCGTTTCCACCGCGTGCCACTTCTACGGTGCTGGCCGTAACTGCAATTCCATTATTGAATGCGAAAAACATTGAGGGCTGACTGAGGATTGTACTCCTTATACCGCTGTTGACACTTTTTGCTCCCCTTATGCCAAGAAAAGACCGGACATTTCTTTCGAGAAGCCGGCTTCCGTATCTGTCATAAAGATCGGCCAAGACAGTTGCAGGAATGACACATAAATAAGCTTTATATTCATCGCCCGTCTGGCTGGCTTCCAGACAGGGAATACCTTCTGGCATGAATTCTCGGAAGTCAATCTTCAGTTCATCCCGGCCAGTAGCAGCTTCAAAAGCCCTATGAAACCGGGCAGCATCCCAGATATGGAACTCGAATGGCTTATCGTTGATAATTCTTTCTGGCCAGTCTTTGACGCGACTGCTCAGCACTGCGTCTGTCGCAAGGTAAAGCCTCAACCGCGCGATTGCCTGTTGATTCCTGAATATCTCAGTTGCTAGTGCGCGTGCCGGTGAACTGTCCTCAAGCTGCGGGTGAAGCATTCCCGACATTGCTTCTGTGATAAATGCAGTCAACCGTGAAAACATTGTTGAAGCATCCGTCTGTGTTAAAGTTTCAGCCACTGCGCCTCCTCGGAAATCAACTATCAGGAGCTTGAGTGAGTCATCAGATTCATCGAATGAATATCCATCTATGCCAAGTTTCAGGCGGCGGTCCTTTACCCCGTTTCCTTCATGGTAACAGTGCTCAAAATCCGACAATTCCTCGGCATCCATGAGTTTCTCAGAAACTATTGTCACAAAAGCCGCATGGGTTATATCGCCCTCTGCGGCTGCATGTGATTTGACTGTTTCAAGGAAGTCTTTCCGGAATTCTTCAATATCCATCTGAATCCTCCGTTTGTTTATTTTTCAAACGGTTCACAGAAGGTCAAATCCAGCTCGTATGTTACTTTGTTAATACCTGATGAAAGGCTTGATCTGATAATCCGTGGGAACCCATCGCGGACCGTAAAAAAACGAAATATCCCGGATTTAAAAAAAAGATTCCTGTATTCATCGCTGTCAATGTATCCTGCAGCAAGCAAACGTTCTTCGAAAGTGGATAAGGCAACAGGGTCTTCTTTCAGCAGGCGCCTCATATCGTTAACAATGTCCGGGAGTGAAAATGCATCCGTGGATTCTCGATCTACAGGATCAAGGATTATTGCAACCAGCTCCAGTGGCTTGACGGCATCATCAAGCTGATCAGCAGAGGATATAATTACTCTTGAGAAACCGGTACGGATCGACTTTACTTCAAAATATCCATCCGGATAATGGAAATCCTGTGCTGCATCGAGTGGACCCATCCAGCCTGTGATTGCCGGCCCAAGACCATATCGGGGTGTTGAGATCTGCCTGAGAAACAGCAATTCGCAGATAAGCCCTCTCAATGCTGATTCGTCCAGCAGCCCCGTATGGCCATGCTTAAGGAGACGTTGCCATCTTTCAAAACGGGCGAGCACGAACCGGGCAGGATTTGTCTTATCTGAAAGATTCCGGCTCGATTCGACAAGATCCTCGCAGAGATGAGAAAATAACCTGCCCAGCTCCGACCGCACGAGACGAAACATCAGAGCCCACTGTCCATCATGCCTCTTCCTGCATATAACGTTAATTGCCTGACTCTGTACGGGTACGGTTTCCTCACCCTGAGTAATGAGGAGTAGAACACGGTCGCCGGACACATCGATACCAAGATAGAAATCCAGAGGATGATCTTCATCAATCCTTTGAAATCCACCAAGCTCAAGTATTTCCCACCGTGCTTCAATTGGCATCATCTATATTCTCCAGATCGTCGTCTACTTCTTCCTGGAACATGTTTCTCCATTCAACCAGGTTAATCCGATATCTGACGCGGCGGGCTATGTCGGTATCATCGAATTGCGGAAAACTCAGGCCTACGGCAACAAGAGGAATACCACCTGCTTCATATTCCTGGCCTTCATCCGTAAAAGGTTTCAGCAGATGTACAAGGAGCAGAGGCCGCTGTCTCTTTTTTCGATATTCCTTATCCGGTACGTTTTTCCCTTCATTATTAGCTCGATATTCGTCTTCTATTTTCGTAACCGACTCATAGGGGATACCTTCCTTCTCGATTCCCCGTGAACCAACACGCATTGATCTGCCTGATATAAAAATTGATTGCGTATCGCTGTAAGCCTTGACTCCTCGCTTTTGAGGCCGGTATGTAATTCCAGATATATTTGCAGGAGCCTCTCCTCCGTTTGGCAGTACAATATCCCATAGCTGAAGTTTGGGCTCATCCGTCCTTTCCAGAAATGACACAAGGCTTTCTCTTTGAAAGGTCGTGTTGAGTGGATGACTGTCAAATCTCCCGAGAAACTGACAGACGATGTCTTTCGGCACATTATGCCAGATATTATTCCCCCATCGCGATGTTTCATTTGGTTTTCCCGCTGCAGCTAATGCTGCGATCAGTGTCTCCACTGCAAGCTTATTTGCCCGGTTTATGTCTTGAGATTTCTGCAGACGGGGCGTTTCAATCCCCTGACCACTTACGGAAATCACTCTTTCTATGGTTTGCGCCGACCGCATCTTGTTTCTGGCTGTAACGATAAGAGCATCTGGATGGGCTCGCACTTTCAGTCCAAAATCTTCAGGCGTCAACTTGATGGCACTCATTCTGCGAATTTCACCGCGCAGTTCTTCTGTTGCAGAAGTGATGTGTTGATACCAGCTGCTGGCTTCCTCTGAGAGCCAGATGCTGCAAAGATCTGCATAACCGTCTCTGTACCCGAACCATCTTCCCATTTGAAGAAGCGTATCATACATTTGGGAATTCCTAAGAAAATAGCTTGTTGAAAGCCCTTCGAGTGTCAGTCCTCGAGAGAGACTGTTTCCACCAACGGCGACAACCCTCAGTCCCGTATCTCTATATGCGGAATAATCGAGACTTGCTGCACCGGTTCTCTGGTTCACGGCTCTGACTTCGATGGGCAAAGCGGCACGCAAGAGCGCCCGCTGAACATCTGGCCATTCAAACCCGGTTCTTCCGAATTCTCTTTCCCAGATATTGCGGATAGCCGCGATTTTTACAGAGCGACTTGCTTCAGCGGGGGGTAGTTGACTGTAGTTGCGAATTTCCCTGCTTATCTCACGCAACTCATAATCCAGCATCCCCGCAAGCTGATCTTGGACATCGGTAAATCGACTTACATTCACAAGCATTGAGCGATGCGTATTTCCCTCTCCGCGGAGGTCACGCAGGGTATTTGAGAGTATGAAGAATCTGAGTGCCTCAAGAAGGCTTTCTGGTAAATGGTCTATAATCAGATTACGCCTGTGCCTTGGCGGAAACACTTCTTCTGCATCATTGATTTCCCTGAGAATGTCGAGAGTTGCATTGTCTCCGAAAATAATCTGGGATCCAATGTAATTTGTGGGCGATTCCAAAGAATATATAAAATGTCTTGGGAAAAGATCATCACCGATCATCTCTCTATCTGAGTCAGGATCAATGAAAATATTCGCAAAAGGTGTGGCCGTAAATCCCACGTAACTGGATCGTGTAAAAAGATTGAGAAGCGCCCTGATTCTTTCATTGATGGCTGTTGGATCACTGTTTGCCGGATTTGTGTTTATCGAAGCATTATCAGCTTCATCATCAATAAACAGCACCGGTATATCTATTCTTCCATTGGTGTCCGCATTGTACGATCTCAACCAGTTTTCAAGGTTCTCAAGAATCCTTTTATTCTTCTTGACTACGACCAGGACTGGTTCTCTGAATGAATTCAGCTTGAAACCCAGTGTATTCATCAGCGAGCTCTTGAAGTCAGTCGTTTTGGAGGTAAAAACTCCTGCTGTCCTTCGTCTGTCAAGCAACCCGACCCCAACTTCTCTGGTTATTCGCTGCTGCGAGAGTAGTCCCGCACTGTCGAGTCCGACAAAACCAGCGTCAAGTCGTTCCTGGGTCTGACGACGGAGATTCTCCAGTGTGCCTGTCATGAGTATGATAAGCCTGTAACCGGCATCTGCTGCCTTACAGCAAAGCGCTATATAGGTAGCCGTCTTGCCGGACTGAACATCACCCATTACAAGTCCCCTGCGCTTCCATTGGCCATCCCTGGATGGATCACCCATCAGATCGAGGACTTCATCGGCTATTCTGTCCAAGGTGCTGGTGACTCTTGGTGGCCAGCCATTCCGATTCAGGTACTTCTCATACCGCTGCCAATAATAGGGATCCATATCAGGCCGCCGTGCTGGCAACCATGATTGATGATCTCTTTCAACGACGGCAGTTCCTGTATCCATCACGATGCGCAGCCTTGCATGGAGTCTTCGGACAATGATATCGCGTTCATCATCCGAGACCTGAAACATAGCTCTGAAGCCTTCAACAAGTCCGAGAATTGCCTCTTCAGTAGGCAACTGGTCCAGATTTAGAGTGGCTATAACCGCATTTTCGATCCGGAGGACATTTTCAGCCGACATTTGAAAGCTCCTTGATTATGGATTCTGTAATTTCAGGATACTGGCAGAAGGGCTCAAGGAGAATGAGCCGTTCTAACAGTCTCTCTCTGCCTCCCTCAATAGTATCAGCTGCTGTGAGCAGGCACTGCGCGAGTTCGATTAATTTCCCTTCAAGATTTTCTTCCAGATAAATTCTTGGTCTTTCTGAGGCCATATCGGCGTAAAGAGCATCTGCAGGAAAGGTTCGTTCCAACGTTTCAAGAACGAGCTCAAAAAGTTTGATGTCGTCAGCACTCAGTCTGTCTGTGAACGCAGAAACCAGTGGATGACGGCGGTTTACAATGTAGCTTATGCCATCCCTTCCTTCCATACGGGTCCATGAATGCACAAGCTTGTCATTGATTGTGGAACGACCGCGATATGTATAGACTCTGCGACTTGTCCCCACAATTTTATCTATGATTCTTCTGAAATTCTGCCTGACCTCTTCTGGTGGATGAGCTGTAGATTTCTTGATATCAATAGTCCAGAGGTGATCGAGCGCCGTGGGAATATCCACCCGGACCCGCGCAAGTTTTGATAGCTCCTCCTGTCGTGCTAGGCGAAACCATGTTCCCCAGATGATCAGGCGGCGATTACGATAAATGTAGAACCCCTGATAACGCCGTAAACCCTCTTCTCCCCCGGCTTGTCGTAACTCAGCAGGTGTAAGTTTGCTGATATGTGGAAGTATGTATGGCTTGATCAAGACGGCATGATTTTCGACCTCAATCAATTCATCCTGCAAAGGTTGGATAGCAGGATGCGACGAAAGAAATGGATCAACTGGAATGACAGGATTTTCGTTCAGGCGAATTTCAATCCTGCTTGTCGCTACTTCCGTTGACAAATATCGGTGAAATACGAGCGCCAAATGCTCACGCACAGTGTCCATTTTTTCAGGTAGAGCTCTCGCAATGGAACTCTCACCTGCGCATATTCTGTCAAGTTGCTGCCATATGACCAATGTCCCATGCCCCTGGTTCTGAAGAGCTTTGAATAACGGTAAATCTTCAATTTCTTCAGGTTCAGGCACATAAAGTATCCAGTCTTCGCGCTGGACAATAAGATCAATATCCCAGCACCTGGCTGCCATTGTATCATTTTTAATTGATACTACAGTCAGTTTCCGGCATTGGGAGAGAGATGCTGTCTTCAGTCCCAAGCCAAATCTCCCGAGATCATTGTCTGCCCGTATTCCCCAAGGATCTCTGCTTCCATGCCTCATAGCCTGAGTGAGCTCGGCTGGTTCCATTCCGGTTCCATCATCGAGGATGGCCACGTAAGGATCATCGTGTGGTGAGTATCGAACTGATATGCTTTTTGCGGCGGCTGAAATGCTGTTGTCGATGATATCCGCTATAGCGGACTGCAGGGAATAACCTACTGACCGCATTGATTCAATCAGTGTGGGTGCATAAGGAGAAACTCTGAGTTCAGCCATGCTCCGAAGCCCTTTCTAGGGTATATTGATAAGAACATCTGCCAGGTATCAGCTCCAGAATGTAGTTCAACCCACTGGATACTTATATTATTCTTCCATCATTTGCTCTCTTGCTGCTAACTCCTTGGCCAGTCTGCTTCCTAATTTATCCTTGTCAGCTAATTCACACTCCCAAACCGTCAAAATCAGCCAGCCAAGCTTCCTGATTTCCTTTTCAACGTGCTTATCTCGTTTCACGTTGCTCGCGAATTTTTTTTCCCAGAATTCCTGATGTGTTTTTGGTGTGTATGCCAGCTTACATCGCGGGTGACGGTGCCAGTAACATCCATGGACAAAAACAACAGTTTTAAGCCGTGGGAGAGTTATGTCTGGTTTCCCGGGCAATTTGAGAAAGTGCAACCGGAATCGATACCCTAGAGAGTGAATAATTGATCTCACAACCTTCTCGGGTAATGTATTTTTCGACTTGATACGCGACATGTTCCAACTTCTGCGCTGTTCAGAAATTCGCTCCATCACATTCAATGCTCCATCTTTTTTAAACACTCCCTTCACGATTTCAGCGATCTGCAATGCCAGTAAAGGAGGTACAGCGTTGCCCACTTGGGTATATTGAGATGTTCTGCTGCCTTCGAAAAAATAATTGTCCTGAAAAGTTTGAAGCCTGGCTGCTTCCCGAACTGTGAGACTTCTACATTGCACCGGATCAGGGTGAATAAAATAGTGCCCGTCTTTGGATATGTGTGCAACAATGGTTGTAGAAGGAGAGTTTTTTAATTGGACCCTGAATCTGTCTGAAAACATCCTGCCTTCCACGGCTTCATCAACGTTCTTATGTGCTGGTCTCAGTTTCGGGGGAAAGTCGCCAAGAGTAGGAGATTTACCTTTAACTTTTGCATAGCAGGCAGCAAACAAGTAACGATACAAATCTTCTTGCATGTGCCTTTTCGCAGCGTGGTTACAAACCCCCGGCAACTTCTCATCTGCGAACCACCATGCATGCTTCTTTAGCCATTCCGACTTTTCTTCAGTATATTTTAGTGGGACAAATTCGCCACCAAGGGTCAGATTGCTCCTCAAACCGGTGGCTTCCTTCATTTCAATAATAAGGTCTTTTGGAATGGCGGCATCGTTTTCAGACGTACTGGTGAACAAACTCAGCAGTCGCGTCCAGTTCTCGTTACTGTCAGGGATTCTCGACAATCCGCTTCGAATGCGTGGCATGTCGCAGATAGCATCCCATAGATGAATCTGCTCTTCACGATTTTCCAGATGATCCGGGTCAATACCAAGGTCTGTCCTTAAGCCCAGAATAATGATCCTGTGGCGACTCTGAGGTATGCCATAATTTTCACTATAAAGGAGGTAATCAGAATCTGCGCATGATTTTGAAGAGCGTTGCTTAACGAGAGGATAGAGTTTGTAGCCATGATCAGCAAGATTCTTCATGGAGAGGTCTTGGAGAATACGGGGGAACGTGGATTCTCCTTTGACACTTGACGACAGAAGCCCCAGGACATTTTCCAGGACGAAGACCGGCGGTTTATGATTAATTAATATTCGGAGATACTCACGATACAAGTAGTGGCGGTGATCCCTCTCGTACTTTTTAGGATCTTCCCCTCGCATCCGGTTGCGTCCAATTATTGAATACGCTTGGCAAGGAGGGCCGCCGAGAAGCACCCAATTCCCTCTGCCAGCGAGTGCCCTTTCAATGCGCTTGTGAATTTCCTCAGCGTTTTCTTTACACAGCTCTAAATTCCATGCTTCCTCTTTTGCGGCTGCTGCTTGCTCAGGATAGTGCCTGAATAATTCATCCCGCGTTATGCCATCACCAGTAATATATCGGTAGTATTCATCCGGCACTTCCCCATGTGGGAATTTTCTAAAGAAGCTTCTTAATTCAAGAGTCTTGTGTGCACTGGGATCTTTTTCGATCGATAAACATAGTTCAAATATCGGATTCCCGGTTTCATCTCTCAAAGACGAAAATCCTTCACCAAGCCCTCCTGGACCTGCAAACATGTCAATAACCGGAATCGGCAACTCCATCCTATCCAAAGTACCCCTTCCTCAACTCTCTGGTCACCGCCCGGTACACTTCATCAAATTCCGGTAGGTCAGCCATCTGCGCCGCCAGTCTGACGGCCCAGAGCTTCCTGAGGCGCGCCTCCTTCCGCTGAAACAGATCCTTTGCATCGTTGAGTGTTCTGCTGCGAAATGCTGCCTTTGCCCGGACCGCCTCAATCAGATCGGCGGGTTTGACAAGCCTGTTGCCGGACAGGTGCCAAAGGTCGTAAAGATCCCGGGGCTCGTTCCGCGCCGGATCGAACAGGGCAACGATCTTTTCAGCGGCTATTTCGTTGAGGGAATAGACGCCGATGACCGCGTCTGTCGGAAGGTCACGGTATTCGGCATAGGCCTTGAGCACGGGCAGGATGGCTACGGGAAAGACAATCCGCTCACGGATCGTTATGTCCACCTTGACTTCCTTACCGGCGGCGCCGGGAAGAGGCCCTTCGTAGGCGAGGTAGAATGTGTGGCTGTTTTCGTGGGAGTGCCTGTCGTATCGGCTGAAGCGGATCTTGACGCCCGACGCTTCTTCCGTGCATTTGAATCCCTCGTCGAGATGGCCCTGGATTGTTTCAAAGGGGGTCTCTTCGCGCAGGGTGAAATCGAGATCTTCTGAAAAGCGGTAATCAGGGATGTAGCATTTCTTGATGGCCGTACCGCCTTTGAAGGCAAGAATGTCCCTGAGCGGGGTTGCGGACATGCCCACGAGGAACCAGGAAAGGCAGTAGTCCTTTTCCAGGACAGCCTCGGGAAGGCGGCGCGCTCCCTTCCTGGCGAGGCGATTTGACAGCAGCGACAGATCGCGTTGCGGAATCATCAGGTCCTCACGGTTGAGAGGAATTCATCGGAAGAAACATTGAGCCGGAGCCGCCACTTGCGCAGGTACTTCCCCTCGGCCGGCAGGAGCGGATCAAGACTTGCGTAAGTGTCCGTCAGTTTGCTCCGGAGCTGATCCCGGTCCGCTGGGGCGCCGATATCGTAAAGCTCCATGAGATATCCCAGCCGGCGGATGACGGCGCCGACGTCCATTCGTAGCGCATAATCGACCAGCCTGACGGCTTTCAGGTCCGGCTTCCTGATCCAGAGTCCCTTGGCCAGTTCGGTGAGGCCGCCGCAGTATTCCGGCATACGGAGCCCGTCCAGAATGGTCCGTTCGGGATCGCTGATCCTGACCTTTTCCTGCTTGGTGACCCAGTGGTCCATCAGGCCGAAGAACCCGTCCTTTGCGGAGGCGATGAACCGGAATTCGGTTCCCATGATCCGGATGGGTCGGCGCGGCGCGCGCGTTGTCACGTGGAACACCAGTTGAGGCTGCGTGACCATGCCGTGGATTGACATCGCCGAGCCATGGGAGAGAAAGTAATCTTTCCCACCGGCCAGTTCGCGGGCCACAATGAAGGGGTTCCCCAGGTACTCCCGCTCTCTCCCCAGTTCGAAGGGGACAAGGGTGAAAAGGCCGGGCTTCAGACGCGCGACCACGCCTCTGTTCACAAGCGTTCTGACCAGGCTGCGGGTAGTTGGTTCTTCGAGGCTGAGGATCCGCTGGACATCTTCCAGGCGAAAAACAAGCTTGTTGTCTTCATGGAGTGATGTGACAAGCAGTGCAGCCTGGGGGCCGAGCGTCTTCAGCGGGCCGTTATGTTTCATCATTGAAGTGTGTCCTCTGGGAGCACATAATGCACGCAAAGCATGACATTGTCAATCGGCAATTTCATTGCCCGGCATAGCCGAGATCGCTTTGGGATGGCAAAGATCCGTCAACTCTGTTATACGTGCGCGCATCGTTCCCGGATCGACCGCTTTGCGGACGCGGGGCGATTCGCCGCCCCGGAAAGGCGTTCCCCGGGAGCCCGACGGAGGAAAGCATGCGCATCGACGAAACCCCCCAGGATCACATCCGGACCCTCGGGGGCGAAACCAAGGCGCTGTACGTCCTCGACGACAACGGCCGCTACACGACCGCCCGGACGACGGGCTGGGAGGTGGAGGAGATCGTCTTGAACCAGGTGATCGAGGACTTCCGGGCCAAAGCGGAGGAGGCCCGCCGCCGCGTCCTCGCGGGCGAGACGTCCCCCATCGAATACTACATGTACCGGAACTGGATGGACCCCCTGACGCTGGCGCAGGCCATGGGCCTTTTCCGCTGGCAGGTCCGGCGGCATTTCCGCCCGGCGGTGTTCGCCCGCCTGTCCGAAACGCGTCTGCGCGCCTATGCGCGCCTCTTCCGCATCGATGTCCCGACGTTGAAAACCCTCAAGGAGGCCCCCTGATTGGACCCGGTCATCCCCTTCCCGCACCGCCAGTACGCCCATTGCGAGAGCGGCGTGGTCGCCGCCCTGCTCACCCATTACGGGCTGGCGATTTCGGAGCCCCTGGTCTTCGGGATCTCCGGCGGGCTCACGTTCGCCTATATCCCCTTCATCAAGATCACGAATCTTCCCATCATCTCCTACCGGATGTTTCCGCACGCGATTATCAATGGGATCCAGAAGCGTCTCGGCATCCGGTTCCGGACGCGCACCTACCGGGACCCGCAAAAGGCCCACGGCGATCTGGTCGCGCTCCTGTCCGAAGGCCGGGTGGTCGGACTTCAGACGTCCGTGTACTGGCTCCCCTACTTCCCCGACGAGATGCGGTTCCAGTTCAACGCCCACAACCTGATCGTGTACGGGATGGAGGACGGGGAATTTCTCGTGAGCGATCCGATCGCCGACCACCTGGTCCGGATCGCGCCGGCCGACCTCGAAAACGCGCGGTTTGCAAAGGGGACCCTCGCCCCGAAAGGATTCCTGTACTACCCGGAAGACGTCCCGTCTTCGATCGCGCTGGAAGAACCGATCCGGAAGGCCATCCGAAAGACGGCGCAGATGATGCTCTACGCCCCGGTGCCCCTCATCGGCATCAAGGGCATCCGCACCCTGGCCGGCCGGATCGAACGCCTGCGCCGGCACCCGGACGGGCGCTACGTCCGGAATTTCCTGGGGCATATTGTCCGGATGCAGGAGGAAATCGGGACCGGCGGGGGCGGCTTCCGTTTCATGTACGCCGCCTTTCTGCAGGAGGCCGGCGACACGCTCGGACTCCCGGTCCTGAAGGAGGCCTCCCTCCGGATGACCGAATCGGGCGATCTCTGGCGGACCTTCGCGCTCGCCTGCGCCCGGGCCTGCAAGCGCAAGGGCGATCCCGTCGATTTCACCGCCATCGCCGACCTCGCGCGCCGGTGCGCCGACTTCGAGGAGCAGGTGTTCCGGATGCTCCTGCGGATGGAGCGGACCGCCTGACGCGCCCCCTCCCCGCTTCCGGGCCGGGCGGGGTTCCCGCGGGACAACGGCCTCAGGGCTTCAGCCGGTAGAACCGGTTTCCCAGCGTTTTTCCACCCCGGACCGTGTCCAGACGGTTGCCGATCGCCCCGTCCAGCTCGACGAGCCGGTCGTCGGGATGCGGATGCGTCTTGAACAGCAGGGCCACCCGGCTCTCGTCCCGGCCGGTCTGACCGATCGTCTGCAGCACCTCGGGCAGTCCGTACGGCTCGTACCCCGCCCGGACGGTCAGCGCCACCCCCATGCGGTCCGCCTCGAATTCGGCGCCCCTGTCCAGGCTGCGGGCGCAGATTTCCGCGCCGCTGCCGATCACCTTCTGAATGATCTCACGATCCGTGCCGACGCGCTGGCCGACCCAGCCCGCGCCGATATCCAGCAGCTGGGATTGTTTCAGAATCTTGAGGTGATGGCTCCGGACGACGTGGGCGATTTCATGGGACAGGACGCCCGCAAGCTGCGCCTCGTTCTCCAATCGCCGATAGAGCCCCCGGGTTACGAGGACATAGCCGCCGGGCGCGGCAAAGGCATTGATGTCCTCGCTTTCGATCACGCCGAAGCGCCAGGGCAGATCCGAGCGCTCGCTCTGGTTGGCGACCCAGCGGCCCACCTGGTTGACGTAGGTCTGCAGCGCCGCGTCGCCGACCAGGGGAGCGGCCCCCAGCAGATTGCCGGCGATCTCGCGCCCGATCTCGATTTCCTGCTCCTGCGAGGGGCTTTTCAGCAGGGTCTCCCCCAGATCGAGGGCCTCGGCCGGCAAAACGCAGACGGCCAACAGGAGCCCCCAGAGGCATCCCAGCATGCACAGGCGCTTCATCGCCCCCCTCCTTCCCGTCCCGGTTCCGGCAGGTAGGCGAACGTGACGGCCCGGAGGCCGCCGCGCCGGGCGAACTGCTCGCCCTGTCTGGGGGTCTGGGCGTAGCCGTCCAGCTTCTTCACCTCGGCCGCGTTGTACTGGGCGCCCTTGAGCTCCTCCTCGTTCAGGCCGCGGACCCCCGTCGTGGCGACGATTCTCCCCGTCCCGGCGCGTCCGCTCGCCACATCGAGCACGCCCCTGGCCGGACTCCCGCTCCCGGCCGTGCCGCGCCGGACCGACAGCAGGCGTACCCAGCCGCCGGCCCGCTTCGCGGTCTTGACGTTCAGCCAGGCACCCTTTTTCGCGAGGATCTGCAGCGTCTCGCCCCGCACGATCGCGCCGGTTGTCCTTGCGTCGCTGTAGGGCGTGGCGCGCAGAACGTCCGCCTTGAGCGCCTGGCCCGTCTCCGCGGCCCGGGTCATTCCCGGCAGCAGCGGGACCGCCAGCAGGACGGCCAGTAAAATTGCATGAATTTTCATCGGGCTCTCCTCCCCGGTCCGGGGGACGCATCGAGACGGTCGCACACGGCGGGCCTCATTCCCCCGGCCGATTTTCCCCCTCGTACTCCAGTTTGATCACCGCCCGGGCAAACAGGCCGCGCCACTGGTTCGCCAGCGGCCTGTCTCCCGCCAGCCCCCCGGGGTGGAGGGTGTGGCGCACCTTCGTATCGCCGGGCAGTCCGATATCGATCAGGATGGACGGCAGCTGCCGGACCAGCTGGTCGGCGTCCTGCGCCGCCTGCCGCCCGTACTCCTCCGGCGTTTCGGCGTAGGTCCAACTGACGACGGCCATGTCTCCGAACAGCCCCCAGATGCCGCTTTGCGACCCCTTCAGGACATCCACCGTGTTGGGCGTTTTGCAGCCCATCTCGATTCTCCGTTTCAATTTCTTGAGCAGGGCCTCCCCCAGCGGCTCCGCGCTTTCCACCAGGATCGGCATCACGAGCGCCCGCAGTCCGCCCTCGCCCATCTTGACGCCGAAGGCCAGCCAGCGCTGCAGGGCGAGATCGTTCGCGAGCGCGTAGACCTTGGCGACGCTGAAATACGCGATCGCCCAGAGAATCGGCCCGCTGAGATCGATGTAGGTGTTCGTGACGTTGATCGTGACATAGGAAATCCCGATCAGTCCGATCTGGCTGCTGCTGAAGATCCGGTTCAGTTTGTCGCGGTCCGCCTGCCGGTAAAAGGCCGCGGCGGTGAGCCAGATCAGCAGCAGGCTGAACAGGACGTAGGAGAGGGCGCCGCGCCACACATGCAGGTAATCTCCGTGTCTGACATTGTCGATGGCCGTGGCCAGGATCTCCACGCCCGGATAGACCCGGGCCATGGGCGTGGCCTTCAGGTCGAACAGGCTGGGCGCGGTGGACCCGATGATGACGATCTTCCCCTCGAATTCATTCTGCGGGCGCTTCTTCTCCCGGCTCGTCATGTCCAGCAGAACCTCGCTGAACGTGACGTACCGGTACGTGAAGGGCTTGCCCCGCCAGTTGATCAGCACGTCGGGCGTCTCCGGCACGCTGTAGCCGAGCGCACGCCCCACGCTCAGGGCGAGGGAGGGGACCTTCCAGCCGTAATCGTCCCGGTAGAGGCCGTATTCCCGCACGATGCCGTCCTTGTCCGGATCGATGTTGTTGAAGCCCGTCCGCCCGGAATCGATCGCCGCGGGAAAGTGCGGCAGGATGACCGCCAGCGTGGCGTTCGGATCCGCCCGCCCCGGGAGTTTCTCCGTCACGCCGGGAATCATCGCGGGCTTCACGGCGCTCAGGGGGTCCTGATCCTTCGACAGACGGACGAACGGGAAGAAGGCGTTGTCCGCAGCGGCGATCGTTTCGTTGAAGTAGGCGTCGCTGTCGGGATTGGCGATGTCGGCGTCGCTGAACAGGATGTCGAAAACGACGGCTTTGGGCCTCTGGGCCTTGACATTCTCCAGGAACTCGCCGAAGACCTGCCGCGGCCAGGGATAGCGCCCGTAGTCCTTCGCCATCGACGCCAGGCTGGCCTCGTTGATGTCCACGATGACGATGTCCGGGTCCGGTTCGGGCGCCACCAGCCGGCTGCGCACCATGAAGTCGAACGCCTTCTGCCGCATGTTCTCGCCCACGTGGAAGATCCCGGCGTCGATGAGCACGAAGACGGTGAGCAGGGCCGCCAGATAGAGGTAGAAGTTGTTCCGCAGTTTCCGGGTCGCCTGGGCGAGCCATTGTCCGACGAGCAGTTTCAGTCGCGCCACGTGCATCCTCCTGATCCCTTGTCCGGACTCTGGCACACCTTTCCCTATCCGTCAATCGCGGAATGCCCCCCTGCCCCGGCAGGGCCGGCGGCCGCGCGCCCGGACGTGAAACCGCGGCCCCCGTCCCGGCGGAACGGCCCCGCACAAAAGATTGACAGCCGATCGCTTCTTGTCCTAAGGTCCAGGCACGTGACGCCGCCGTGGAGGGCTTCGGCGATCCCGCTCGAGGCGGGACAGGCCGTGGGCCACCTCCCGTGGAAAGACGGGAACGGCGCACAAAACCCGTCCGCACCGGGCCGGGGGGCGGGGACGAGGCGGCGCGGGAGGAGAGGGGCCATGGCCATCAAGATCATCGTCATCGGGTTCGTGATTTTTCTCGCCTATTTCTTCGCCCACCTCTTTCGAAAGAGGCGGGTCCCGGACGTCCTGCTCCTGATGCTGGGAGGCATCCTGGCGGGCCCCGTCTTCGCATGGGTCGCGCCGGAAGACTTCGGCGCCGTCGGTCCCGTCCTGACGACCATCGCGCTCATCGTCATCCTCTTTGACAGCGGTCTGTCCATGAAGCTGAAGACGCTCATGGAGGCGTCCGGCCAGGCTCTGCTCATCTCCGCGGCAGCCTGGAGCCTTTCAACGGCAACGGTCACCGCGATCATGTATGTCCTCACGCCGCTCGGCTGGGGCATGTCCTTCATGACCGGGGCGATCCTGGGCGGGACCTCTTCGGCGGTGGTCATCCCGCTCGTGGAGGGACTGCGGATGCAGGAGAAACCGGGCACGGTCGCGGTCCTCGAATCGACGATCACCGACGTCCTGTGCATCGTCGGCGCGGTCGCGGCGCTGCAGATCGTCAAGGGCGAGGGGGGCGGCGGCTTTGCGGAGATCACGACCTCGGTCCTGGCGTCGTTCGGCTTCGCGGTGCTGATCGGCATTCTGGCCGGACTGGTCTGGACCTTCGTCATGGGTTGGGTCCGCGACGTCCCCAACACGATCTTCTCGACCGTCGCCTATGTCTTCGTCATCTACGGATTCACGGAACTCGTGGACTGCAGCGGCGCCATCGCGGCCCTGGCCTTCGGCATCACCCTGGCCAACCTCGCCGGCGTCCGGATCGCCCGGAAACGCCTCGTGTTCGAATTTTTTGGGGTGTCCAAGACGGAGCGGCTCTTCTTTTCGGAGATCGTCTTCCTGCTCAAGATCTTTTTCTTCATCTATCTGGGCATCTCCCTCCGCCACGCGGGCATCGTCTATGCCGCGATCGGTCTGACCATCGTCTTTTTCGTCTACGCCGGACGGATCGTCCTGATCCGGCTGATCGCCAGCCGCCGCTACACCCGCCGGGATGCGGCCATCCTGTCCACCCTGGGGCCCAAGGGACTGGCGGCGGCAGTGCTGGCCACGATGCCGGTCCAGGAAGGCCTGCCCAACGCCCTGTGGGTGGAGGGTATCGTGTACATGGTCGTGCTGATCAGCATCACCCTGACCTCCATCCTGGTCTTCGTCATGGAGCGAACCCCGGCCGGAGAGGCCTATTTCAACTGGTTCGGGAGTTTCCAGCCGACGGAGGACCCGGAGGCGGCGCCGGTCGAACCCGCCGGTGGAGGGGCATTGGCGCCCCCCGAGGGTTCCTGAGCGGCGCCGGCCCCGGCAAATGAAGCGTCGGACGGGCGGGATCCCCGCAGGCCTGAAGGATTTTCGGGATTCGAGAGGGTCGCGACGAGCAGCCCTCCGGTTAATAGCGGTTCAGGATCAGCGCGACGTGGCGGCCCTGCCCGTTCCGGTTGATGTGCAGGAGGGAGGCCGGCGGCGCGGTCTCGAGAAACTTCGTGACCCCGTAGGCCGTCACCGTGTCGAAGGGACCGTAATCGTCCACATAATCGAAGAGGGACAGGCCCGTCCGCCGCTGCCAGTCCGTCCTCTCCTCGTCGGAAACGGCCGCGCCGCAGGCGAGCAATCCCCGACCGGGCGGCAGGACCGGGCGGTCCGCGCACCAGGCCGCCAAAGCCTCGCGGTCCGGAAAGGACCGGACCTCCGCCACCTCCCCCAGCGCCCCGTTCCGGGCCTTCCGGACATAGATCCAGAAGCTCCCCGCGACGGCCGGGTGCGCCGCCCCGCCCTCCGGCGGAACCTCGTCCACGGCGCCGATCAGGGCCTCCTCCACGGACCCCGAATCGAAATCCAGGCGGGCCAGTTCCAGGCCGCGCTCGAAGGACAGGCCCCGGCCGGAGATCGAGAGGTTCCGTCCCAGAACGTTCAGGCTCTGGGCGACGTAAAACGGCGCGGTATTGCTCATCGTGTTGATGAAGCTGAAGGGCATCGGGAGGGAACGCTGCCGGTAGAGCTGGTCCAGGACGTTGTTCGTATCGCCCAGGTTGCCGCTCTCCGTCGTCAGATAGACCGACGCATTCCCGCTCGGCGTCCGCCCCTGCACGCAACGATGGGCGCCGATCAGCGCCAGGAGGATGAACGTGTTGACGCGGCGGAACGGGGTGTCCGTGTACCCCTTGAGGACCTCCTTCAGGATCCGCGGATGTTCCACCGGGGGCGTGACGAACTGTGACACGGCATGGATGAACATGTCCCCTACCCCCGCACGGCAGCGACCAGAGCGGTGCAGTTGCCGCCGAAACCGAAGAAATTGAGAAGATAGACCCCCCGCGACATGGGCCGGGGCTCCGTGACGGGATGGAGCAAAAGCGCCCCGTCCGCCTCCCCGAAGCCGAGGGTGGGCGGGCAGAATCCCCGCTGGAGGCACGCCGTGAAGAGGATCAGCTCGACGACGCCCGACGCGCCGACGGTGTGGCCGATCAGCGGCTTCAACACCGTGAAGGGCGGCAGGGCGTCGCCGAAGACCCGCACCATGCCGTTGCCCTCCATCCGGTCGTTGTTTTCGCTGCCCGTCCCGTGGGCCTTGATCGCGGTGACCGCGCCCGCGTCCACCTCCGCGTCCGCCAGGGCGTCCCGCATCACCTGGGCGATGGCCCCTCCCTCGAGCGCGTGGGTGGTCACGTTGTGCGCGTCCACCCGGTTGGCGCCGCCGCACAGGACGGCGCCGGCGTCGCCTCCGTCATCCGCCTCCAGGACGACGGCGCCGCAGCCCTCTCCCATGATGATGCCGCTGCGCCGCCGGTCGAACGGGCGGTACCCGTCCGTGGCGATGAGGCGCAGGGATTCAAAACCGTAAAACCCCAGATGGCTGAAGAGGTCGTACCCGATCACGAGGGCGCGCGGAATGCGGCCCGCGGCGATCATCGCCGCGGCGTACAGCAGGGCGTTGGCGCTGGAGGTGCACGCCGTGGTGAAGGTATAGGCCGGTCCGCGGATCCCGAACCGTTCGGCCACCTCGTCCGCGATCCGGCCGTACCCCGAGGACACCATGGCCGCCGGCCGGGACGTTTCCCGGAGGGTCTGTTCGTAGGCGTGCTCGTAGACGGGAATGTCGATGGCGGTCGAGCCGAAGAAGATCGCGAGGTCGCGCAGGTCGGCGGCCCGGAGCGAGGCATCCGCGAGCGCCCGGGCCACCGTGTCGAAGAGGACCTCGTAGAAGAAGGTCTCCGGCGCCGCGCCCAGGGACCCCGGGCCGCGCCGCGACAGGAGGTAGTACGGGCGGACCTCCTCCAGCCCCGCCAGGGATAGGGGAAGCTCCGCAACCCGCGGCCGCATCTCCCGTGCGCCCCGGACGACGGCGTCGAGGTCTTCGCCGAGGGCGCACGCGATGGCCCGTCCCCTGATCATGGCCGCATTTCGCACCGTCTCACTCCGGCCGGATGAAATCCGCAAAGGTGTTGATCGACGCCATGACCCGCCGCATCTGTTTGCTGTCGGTGATCTTGACGCCGTACTTCTGCACGGCGATGGAGATCTGCAGGGCATCGATGGAATCGAGGCCCAACTGGGACCCGCGGCCGAACAGGGGGCCGTCGTCGTCGATGTCCGACGCCTCCGCATCGAGGTCGCAGGCGTCGATGATGAGCCGTTTCAGGTCCGTCTTGAGGTCGTTGTCGAGGGATCCTTTCATGGAGAGGCGCTTCCTTCAAACTGTTTTTTCAGAATCACGGCCGTCATAAGCAGCATGACCGCCCCGAACGCCGCAAGCGCCAGGCACTCCGGCAGGACGTCGCGGACCCCGCCATTGCGGAGCAGGATGTCGAGAAATCCCTCGAGCCCCCAGGACATGGGGGACAGCTCGGCCACCTTCTGCATGACCGTCGGCATGACGAACTTCGGAATCATGACGCCGCCGGCCGCCGCGAAGACGATGTTCAAAAGCCCCCCCAGCGTGGTGGCCTGCTCCGTCGTGCGCGCCACCACGGCGATCAGGAGGGCCAGGGCGATGGAGGAGAAGCTGACCGCGGCCGCGATGAGGGCCAGCCCGGCCGGGGAATTCCCCAGGGTCAGGGCCGATCCCCCCAGGGCCGGGACGAGATACATGCCGACCAGAAGCATCAGGACGACCTGGATCAGGTTGATGAAAAAATAGGGGAGCATCTTGCCGAGCAGGAGGATCCCCCGCGACAGGCGGATGCTCCGCAGGCGCTGCAGGGTGCCCTGGCCGCGCTCCGAGATGAAGGTGTTGGAGATGGGAATGACGATGAAGAACATCGAGAAGACGAGCCAGGCGGGCACGCTCTGCTGGACGGCGTTCGGCGCCCGGAATCTCTGCTCCCCGCGCGTCACGAAGCGCATCTCGATGTTCGCCTCCGAAGGCTGGCGGAACGCGCGGGGGTCGATCCGCGCCAGCGCGAGCAGGGGCGACATCTCTTTCGTCATGGCCTCGATCCGGACCTTCCCCAGCGCGTTGGCCAGGACGGACTGGACGATGAGCTGCATCTGGGTCCCCACGACGGGGTTGACCAGGACGACCAGAGGCTTCCTGCCCTTGCGGGGCTTGCGGTCCCGGATGGCCGCCGAGAAGTGATCCTCGATCAGCACGACGAACTTGGCGTCGGCGTCGTTGAGCGCGGCGGCCGCCTCCCCGTCGGACAAGGTCGCCGGGATGTCCTTCACCTCGAACGACGCATTCTCCCGAAGGGCCTTCAAGAGGGCCGCCGCCGGCTTTCCGCCGTCCCGGTCGGACACGAGCAGGGGGATCCTGACGGGCGACTGCGTGCTGAAGAGGTCCTGCATCGCGAGCGACATGATCAGGATGAAGGCCATCGGCATCACGAACAGGACCGCGACCGCATGAACATCGCGGCTGATGACGAGGAATTCCTTTTTCAGGAGGTGGTATATCCGGTTCATTCGTCCCGCAGCGTTCGTTTCGTCAGTTCCAGAAACAGGGCCTCCAGATGCCCGTTCCCCCAGTTCAGCGCCCTGACCTCGGCCCCATGCCGGGCGAGCAGGTCGAACAAACCGGCCAGGGTCCGGTTCAGGTCTTCGTGGCGATCGAGCACCAGCGTCTCCGCCTCCACGCGCAGGCCCGCGACGCGGCCCAGCGCCTCCTTCAGCGCCCCGGGCAGACGGTCCAGGGTCAGGGTGACCGCCCCGCGCCTTGCCAGGATGTCCTCCTTCCGGTCGTGCAGGATGATCCGCCCGCCGTCGATGATGGCAATGTCATGGGAGATCTGCTCGATCTCCTCCATGTAGTGCGAGGCATAGAGGATCGTCGTCCCCCGCTCCCGGTTGATCCGGTCGATCCGTTCGAGGAGATAGCTGCGGGACTGCGCATCCACCCCGACGGTCGGCTCGTCCAGATACAGGATGGCGGGTTCGTTCAAAAGCCCGATGGCGAGATTCAGCCGGCGCTTCATGCCCCCGGAAAGTTCCGCGGCGCGTTTCCCGAGGAAGGACTGCAGGCTGCCGGCGTCGATCGCCGCGTCCATGCGGGCCTTGAGCCGCCGCCCCTTGAAGCCGTACAGGGCGCCGAAATACTCCAGATTTTCACGGGCGGTCAGCGTGGGGTAGAAGGCGAAGGACTGGGGGACGATGCTGGCACGGGCCTGGATCCGGTCCCGGTCGCGATCGAGGTCGAGGCCGTCAATCAGGATCCGGCCCCGGTCCCTGGCGACGATTCCCATGAGGATCGAGACGAGCGTCGTCTTGCCGGCGCCGTTCGGCCCCAGCAGGCCGGTGATCGCGCCCGCGCGGAAGTCCAGGCTGACATCGTCCAGCACGAGGTTGGCGCCGTAGGACTTGAAGAGGTGATCGACGCGGATCGTCATACGAGCGGACCGTGTTCGTCGATCGGCTCCGCCGCGGTGACCGACAGGATGCCGCTACAGGCGATCTCCCCCTCCAGACAAACGTTGAACACGAACGCCGGCGTCCCGCGCTTCACTTCCCGCACCGCCTGCAGGGTGATCGGATCGTCCGGCTTGACGGGGAGACGAAAGCGCACCCGGCGGATGCCCGTCATTTCCACCGTACGGCCCCGGTCGCGCTCCGACCGAAGGACGGCCTCCTCCACCAGGCCGATGAGGGCGACGCCGGGGACGATGGGATTGTCCGGGAAGTGGCCGTCAAACCAGGCGGAATCGGCCGGGATGCGCGCCGAGGCGTCGATGCGGTCCCCGGCGTCCGGAGAGAGGGAAAGCTCGTATCGGAACGGCCTGCTCATGCGTCCTCCCGATCGCCCACCTTGGCCGAAATGTAATCGACGACATCCCCGATCGTCCGAATCTTTTTCAGCTCCTCTTCCAGCACCTCGATATCCAGACGCGCCTCCAGCATCCCGACCAGATCGAGGGCGTCGATGCTGTCCAGCCCCAGATCCTCGAACAGATTCGCCTCCGGCCTGACCTTCTCGTCCGGAATCTCGAACTCTTCGACGAAGAATTCACGGATCAGGTTGTAAACCTCTTCTCTGCTCATGAGCCTCTCTCCGGCGGCCGGGGGCGCCTCTTGTCCCGAAACCGCACGGCACATGCCAACCGTTTCTCGCGGGAGCGGGGAATCACGCGCGGGCGCCGGTGGGAACCGATTGTTTCGACGTGGTCTTTAAGTAACGTCCGGCGGCAACGGTGTCAAGAAAAATCACGGTCGGACGGCGGGCGGCGCTCCATCACCGGGCGCCCGATCAGTTCCGCCAGGGGATGGACCCGATATCCCCGCGCCTCGAGGCCCGTCAGGATCGCCTCCACCTCGTCGAACCAGCCCGGAATCCCCGCCGCTCCGGACGGCACGACATCGTGCAGCAGGACGATCGCCCCCGGATGGACCCGCTTCAGGATGCGTTGCGCCAGGCCCCCGACGCGGCGGTTGCCGAAGTCTCCCCCCCGGCAGCTGAACGTCACGCAGTCCATGCCGAGAGACGTCAGGACCCCGGGGAGCCGCGGGCTGGTGATGCCGACGGGGGGACGGAAGGCGAGCGGACGGACGCCGAAGGGGGCCAGCAGCACCTGCGTGCGGACGATCTCCTCGCGGAGCCGCCTTCGGGAGCGCAGCATCAGGAAGGGATCGTGCCGGCAGGAATGATTGCCCACGGCATGATGGCGCGCCAGGATGTCCCGGACCAGTCCCGGAAAGGCCTCTACCCTGTTCCCGGCGACGAAGAAGGTCGCCGGCGTCCCGTGCCGCTCCAGCAGGTCCAGGAGACGAGGGGTGACGCGCGGGTCCGGGCCGTCGTCGAAGGTCAGGGCCACCGCCTTCTCGACGCGCTTCCCGCGGCTGATGACGGGGAGGAAGAACCGGGAGCGCGGGAAGAACGGGGCCGCAAGGCACGCGAGGACGAAGGCGCCCAGGGGAACGGCGGCCGCCTCCGGGACAGGGGTAAGCCCCAGCAGACCCGCCGCGAGGAAGGCCACCCCTCCGGCGACGTGGGCCGGGGAGCACGCGTCCCTCCCCCTGCGGTCCGGACCGGTTCCGTTCATCTCAGAAGCAGCTCCCAGAGGGGGCCGGGGTGGCCGTAGGCGTGAAGGCGGGACACGACCCGCTCCGCCTCCTGTCCGCCGTCCCCGTACACCCAGTTGTTTCGGCCGCCGGCCTGTCGATGGACCCGGGCCAGGATGTCCGGCGCGGCGATCCCCGGCGAGCGGTAGAAAACCGGCGCCAGCAGATCCTGGCCCGGTGCGATCTGCCCTTCCGCGGCAGCCAGCTCGTAAAGCGGCGTGAAGGGAAAGATCCGGACCCCGCAGAAAAAGAAGAAGACGGCCCTCTCCAGCGTCTCCGCGTTTCCCAGGGTCTCGTCGAGGGTCCGGCCGTCTTCCCCGGGACCGCCCAGGAGAAAATAATGGGCGACGTGCAGGCCGGCCCGGCGGGCGGCCTCGTGCGCGGCGACGGCCTCGGCCACGGAAAAGGGCTTCCGGTAGGCCTGGAGCATCGCGTCGGAAAGGGACTCCGTGCCGAATTCCGCATGGCTCAGGCCGGCCTCCCGGAGGGTCTCGTAGTACCCGTCGGGCGGACGCGTCGGGGCGAAGAAGGCCCCCCAGGGGACGGTCACGCCGTGGCGCCGGAAGGCGCGGGCGACCGAGAGGCTGTGGTCCCAATCGGCATTGAACACGGAATCGGTGATGAAGAGGTACCCGGCGCCCAGGTCCTGAAGGCGGCGGGCGGTCTCCCCCGCCGTATCGGGATCGTCCGGGCGCGGACGGCGTCCGTCGAGGTGCGGGTAGGTACAATACAGGCAGCGATAGGGGCAGCCCCGCTGGGTCTGGAGATTCAGGATCCCGCCCCGCCTCAGATAGAAGTCCAGCAGCGCCGGCGCCGGCTGGATCCGCCGCGTGCGGGCCTCCGTCCAGGCGACGGGCCCGGGGATGGCCCCCCCGGCAACGGCGACGCCCGGCACCGCCGCCGGGTCCGCCCCGGTTTCGAGGGCCTCGATCAGCCGCCCGAGCGTCTCCCCGGCGCCGACGACGCCGAAGTCGGCTTTGAGAAGCGCCATCAGTTCGCCGGGGAAGATGGAAAAGCCGCTGCCGCCCAGGACGAGGGGCGCCGGCGTGCATGACCGGAGCCGCCCGACCAGGTTGCGGTATCCGTCGATGTAGCTTTGGGGATTGACCGTGTCGACGTTGTCGATGTTCCGGAGGGAGAGGCCGACGAGGTCCGGAGAAAATTCATCGACCGCGCGGCGGAGCGGGTCCGGTCCGTCCGGGGCGTTCATGTCCAGCAGGCGGACCTCGTGCCGGGGCGCGAGCGCCCCCGCCACGTACTCGATCCCGATGGGATAGACGGGATAGGGGCTGGTGGTGACGTTGGCGGAGATGAGCAGGACCTTCATGGGGCCGACACCTCGACGGCGGCGATGCATTCGCCCAGGCCGAGCATGAGAATCCCCCTCCCCCCGAGGCGGGGATCCTTCCCCCCCGCCAGGGCCGGGGGCAGGGCGCCCCGGCGGACGGTCTCCACGGCGAGCGCCGCGGCCACGGCGGAAGCGCCGGCAAATTCCCCGGTGAGCCGGCGGTAGTCGACGACGGGCGCCGAAAGCGCGGTTTCCCGCCGGAAGGACTCGAGCAGGGCCTCGCCGCCGGAACGGTGCCCCGCCGGCAGGCCCGCAAAGACGGTCCCGAACCGCTCCCGGATCCGCTCCGCTCCGCCCAGGCTTTCGATCAGGGCCGGGAGGCCGTCGCCCCCCCCGGGATTGAAGGCAAAATGGACCGGCGCAAGTTCCGGGCCCGCCCCGGCGCCCCGCGGATCGAGCAGGAAGGCGCCGCCGCCGTCCGTCGTGGCCGCGGCGTCGAAGCGCGGGGACAGGACGTCATGATCCTCTTCGGCGCCGATCACGAGCGCCGGCGGATCGCCCGCACGGAGGACAAGCCCCGCCGTGTACAGGGCCTGCTCGAAGGACTGGTCGCCGCCGCTGACGGTGACGTTCGCCCCCGTCGCCCCGAGAAAGATCGCCGCCTGGCTGGCCGGCGCGTTGTGAACGGAGCCGACGAAATCCGTCGGGCTCGTGAACCGCTCGCCGGAGTCGAACAACTTCTTGAGAAAGTCGTGGGTCTCCGTCAGCGACCCCCAGGCGGTCCCGAAGAAGATCCCGCCGGGCGCCGCCGCCGCCCGCGCCGCCTGACGGGCCGCCAGGGCCAGCAGCAGCGCCATCCGGGACAGCCGCCTGAGGCGGCGGAGCTGGCCCGCGGGGACCTCCGTCCGGACCGCCGCGAGGTCCGGACGCCCCGGGAACGGCTCGCCGCGCCAGTATCGCGCGAGCGTTTCTTCCAGGGGGCCCGCCCCCGTCAGGCAGGCGGCCCCCAGGACGGAAAACCGGACGGGCGGGCGGGGCGGGCGGGCGGCCCCCGCCGACCGCGGCGCCGTCAGAACCAGCGAGGCGTTGTTGCCGCCGAAGCCGAAGGAGTTGGACAGGACCGAGCGGACCGGGCGGGATTGCCCGGCCAGTTCCGGCACAAGACCGAGCGCCGGGTCCGGAACGCGGCAGCCGCAATTGCCCGGGATGAACCCGCGGTCGATGCCGAGCGCGGACACGACCGCCTCGATGGCGCCGGACGCCCCCAGGGTGTGGCCGAAGAGGCCCTTGACCGAGGAGACCGGCGGCGGGTCGCCGCAGAGGGTCCGCACGGCCCGCGCCTCGGCGAGATCGTTGTCCGGCGTACCCGTGCCGTGCAGATTGATGTAATCGAGTGCGGAGGCCTTCATGCCGGCATCCGCCAGGGCGGCCCGCATGGCCGCGAGCGCACCCGCGCCGTCCGGCCGGGGGGCCGCGGGGTGGTACGCGTCGCAGGACCATCCGGCCCCGGCGAGTTCGGCGAGGGCGCCCGCGGGCGGGGATTCCGCCGCGACGAGCAGGACGAAGGCCGCGCCTTCGGCCACCGACAGCCCCCGGCGGTCGCGATCCAGGGGGCGGGCGCCGTCGGGATCGATGAGTTGCAGGGCGTGAAACCCGTAGTAGGTCATGCGGCACAGCGCGTCGGCGCCGCCGGCCAGCACGACCCGGGCCTGACCGCAGCGGATCAGCTCCAGGGCGATCTTGAGGGCGGCGGTCCCGGAGGAGCACGCGGTGGAAACGGTGATGACCGGCCCCCGGCACGACAGCCGGCGGGCCAGCCAGGCGGCCACGGAGCCGACGGCATGGTGCCGGTACGCCTCCGGCCGCCGTTCTCCGGCCTCCAGGAGCCGCTCCGTCGTCGGCATCCCGCCCGTCGTGCTGCCCAGGACGAGGGCGTCCGGGATCAGCGCCGTGGCCGCCAGGGCCTCGCGGGCGGCCGCCCACGCCAGGGCGTGCGTGCGGGGCAGGCCGTCGACCTCCGGAACGTCGCGGACCTCGCCGACCGGCAGGGGGGGCGTGTGCGCGGCCGGGAACAGCGCCAGCGGCGTGAGGCGGGACGTTCCCTGCCGCAGGGCGTCCCAGGTCGCCTCGACCCCCCCGCCCGCCGCACTGACGATCCCCGTCCCGCAGACGAAGGCCCGGACACCCTTCACCGGTCTTTCTCCCGTCGATTGGCGTCGATGTAGGCGGCCAGGGCGCGCAGGGACGCGAACACCTTCACCCCCACCTCCCGGTTTTCGATCTTCACGCCGTAATCCTTCTCGATCATCATGACCAGTTCGAGCACGTCGATGGAATCCAGGCCCAGCTCGCTCCCGATGAGCTGGCCGTCCACGGGGATATCCTCGGGGCGGACGTCAGTCAGCCCCAGGGTTTCGATGATCTTGTCTTTGAGCTCCGCAATGAATCCTTCCATTCCCGTTCCTTTCTCAGGGGTGTTCAACGCCCGTTTTCCCCGGACGATCGCCCGCCTCCTCCGACCCTGGAACCGCGTCCCGGCCTCCCAGTCGCTCCACCAGCCTTCGCACCGCCCAGCGGAGGACGGTTTTCGCATAATCCGCCCCGGCCAGGGCGGCGCCGGCCAGAAAAACGAGATGGGACAGGCCGTAGGCGAGCGGTCCGCCGACCACGGCCACGAAGGGCTCGCGCAGGCGGTACGAGAGCCAGGCCAAAAGCCCCACCGCCGGCCAGCCGATCACGTAACTGAGCGCCATCAGCCCCAGGCCGGTCCAGGTCCGGAGCGTCGGCCGGTGCGATAAACCCGAAAGATCTGCCTTCTCCGCGACGGCCTCGCGCACGCATCGGATGCGCATGAGACCCGCGGCGATCCGGCCCGGGCCGTTGCTGATCGTGACCATCGTTTCCTTCCCGGCTGCCCCCAAGAACGCCATCCCAGCGGAAATCCAGAGAAAGTGCTCTATATACCAAAACGGCACAAAGGGCCACGCAAAAGTCGCCGCGACCGGCCATATCCCGCTTTTGACTGCATTTTTTCTTGCAATGGGGAGAGCGATAAAGGTAAGACGGACATCATCGTGAAAAGGAGACGCCGGTATGAACAAGCAAGCCTTTTTCAAGCTGAGTTACGGCCTGTACATCGTCAGCTCGAAACAGAACGATCGCTTCAACGGCCAGATCGCCAACACGGCCATCCAGGTGACGTCCGTCCCGTCCACGCTGGCGGTGAGCATCAACAAGGAAAACCTGACGCATGCCTTCATTCGCGAAAGCCGCTGCTTCAGCGTCTCGATCCTGGCCCAGGACGCGCCGATGACCCTGATCGGCCTGTTCGGTTTCAAGTCCGGCCGCGACGTCGACAAGTTCGAGACGACCCGCTACAAAACGGGGGTGACGGGCGCGCCGATCGTCCTGGACCACGCCGTCGCCTACATCGAGGCGGAGGTCGTTCAGGAGATGGACTGCGGCACCCATACGATCTTCCTGGGCAACATCGTCGACTGCGATGTCCTGGCCGACGGCGTCCCCATGACCTACGCCTACTACCACGAGGTCAAGAAGGGCAAGGCCCCCAAGACCGCCCCCACCTACGTGGCCGACACGGCGCCGCCCGCCGCGCCGGCCGCCGAAAAGGCGGCCCGCTACGTCTGCTCGGTCTGCGGTTACGAATACGACCCGGAGAAGGGCGACCCGGACAGCGGGGTCTCGCCGGGCACGCCCTTCGAGGACCTGCCGGACGACTGGGCCTGCCCCGTCTGCGGGGCCGGGAAGTCCCAGTTCGAGAAGGCCTGAAATCCCGCTTTCCGGCACGATGCCGGGAAAAGACACCCCGCGGGAGCAATCCACGGGGCGGGGCCGTCCCCCGCCGTCTCTCCGGGCGGCCGGGCCTTCCCCGTCGGGAGGGGAAATGAGGCGCTCGACCTTCAAAAAGATGTTTTCCCTGGGGGCGGCAACCGCGCTCACCCTGCTCGGCCTGTCCGCAAACGTTGCTCCGGCCTTCGAAAGGCCGGAGATCTTCGTGCAGCTGGGCCATTCCGGCGTGCAGTCCGCGGCCTTTTCCGCCGACGGAAAATCCATCCTGTCCGGCGGGGACAAAACGGTCAAACTCTGGGATGTCGCCAGCGGGCGGGAGATCCGCACCTTTGCGGGGGAGCATGCCGGTTACGTCTCGTCGGTGGCCTTCTCGCCCGATGGCCGCCGGCTGCTGTCGGGTGGAACCGAGGGACGGATCGTTCTCTGGGATCCGTTGACCGGGAACAAGGTCGGAGAACTGGACGGTCACCGCCGGGGTGTTTTCCGGGCCGTCTTTTCCCCCGACGGCCGCGTCATTGCTTCCGGGGGCATGGATGCCGCCATCCGGTGCTGGGAGGTCGCCACGGGCAGGCAGATCGGCGTTCTCACCGGGCATGCCGCAGCCGTCCGCACGCTGGCGTATGCACCGGACGGCCGATTTCTCGTGTCCGGGAGCTGGGACAGGACCGTCAAGCTCTGGGACGTTTCCACTGGCAAAGAGATCCGCACGTTTGCGGGCCACACCGCCGCGGTCAACGCCGTGGCCTTTTCGCCCGACGGGAGCCATGTGCTCTCGGCCGGCGGCAAGGACGGCACCGTCCGTTACTGGGAGGTGTCCTCCGGCCGGGAACGGGCCGTCCTGCGCGGCCACAGGGGCGAGGTGACCTCGATCGCCTTTCTGCCCGACGGCCGCAGGGCCGTGTCCGGCAGTTTCGACAGAACCGTCAAGGTATGGGATCTTGAACGGGCCGTCGAGCTGAAATCCCTTCCGGCCGGCGAGGTTTCGATTTTCTCCGTGGCCGTATCCCCCGACGGGACCCGGCTGCTGGCGGGCAGCCGAAACATGTCCCTGTGGGATCTCGCGACGGGCAGCGAACTGCAAAGGCTGGACGGCAAGGTCAACTGGGTTCATGCGGTTGCCCTCTCGCCCCGCGGCGAATATGTCTTGTCCGGCAACTTCGACGGGACAATCCACTTGTGGGACGGCATCACCGGCAAACACATCAGGGCCTTCCGGGACGACCGGGGCATCGTGTCCTCGCTGGATTTTTCTCCGCGCGGGCCCATGCTGGAGTGCCGGCTGGACGGTCCGCTGACGCTGCGGGAGGTGGAATCCGGCCGGGCGCTGATTCAGCTTGACGGTCGGGGGGCGGCGGCCTTTTCCCCGGACGGAAGCCGGATTGCATCCGGTGCGGACGGCCACCGCGTCCAACTGTGGGATGCGGCAACCGGGCGGATGATCAAAAGCCTTGCCGGACACGGCGACGGCATCCGCTCCGTCGCCTTTTCCCCGGACGGACGATTCCTCGCCACGGGAAGCCGCGACAAGACCGTTCGTCTCTGGGATCTCGAATCCGGCCTTGAACGGCGGGTATTCGACAACTTTCGCGCGCCGGTGAACTCGGTGGCGTTTTCCCCGGACGGCAAACGGGTGCTCGCCGGGAGCAGCGACAACACGGTCAGGCTCTTCGCGGTCGAAAGCGGCGCCCAACTGCAGGTCTGGCAGGACATCGCCATTTCCTCGGTGGCCTTCTCTCCGGACGGCCATCACGTTCTGACCGCCGGCTTCGACGGCATCCCGAAGCTTCTGGACGGAACCACCGGCCACCGGGTCATGGGCTTCCAGGGCCACAAACTGCACGTCTACAGCGCCCGCTTTTCCGCCGACGGCAAGCGGATCGTCACCGGCAGCGGGGACGGCTCCGTCCGTCTGTGGGACGTGGCGAGCGGCCGGGAAGTCGTCCAGTCGATCGGCTTCACGAACGGCGAATGGATCGTGATCACGCCGGAGGGGTACTACAACTCCTCGGCCCGGGGGCATGAACTCCTCAACATTCGCCGGGGCAGCCAGGTTTACGGGATCGACCAGTTCTACGACGTTTTCTACCGCCCCGACATCGTGTCGGCGAAACTCAAGGGAGAGGATCTTGCGGGTCTCGTCACCCTCACGGTCGAAGAGGCGATCCAGAATCCGCCTCCGACCGTTAAATTTGCACCCCTTCCCCATGAGACCGGTCATCCGACCGTGAAGATCTGTTATCAGATCCGAAGCACCGGCGGCGGCATCGGCGAGGTGCGCCTGTTCCAAAACGGCAAGCTCATCAAGTCCGATGGATTCTATCGTGAAGCCGCGGCACAGGGTGCGGCCGCCGCGATGAAACTGACTCAACTGGACGGCGGGGCTGTCCACCGGGACATGCGATCCCTGACCCTCCGGGAGAAGCAGAGCCCCGGCGCCGTCACGGTCCTTTCCAAGGGTGACCGGGTTGATGAATGCATGGAACTGGATGCGATTGCCGGCGAAAACGAAATCGGCCTGACCGCATTCAATGCCTCCAACACCGTCCAGAGCGTGATGGACACCGCCCGTTTCACCTCCACGGTCGAACCGGACGACCCCCATCTGTACCTCCTGGCGGTCGGCATCGACCGGTACCGCGATGCCGCCATCAACCTGAAATATGCCGCCAAGGATGCGCAAGACTTCCTTTCGGAACTGGCGGAGCGGTCGAAGACCCTCTACAGGCCGACCCACATCCATCCGACCGGCCTGTTCAACGAACAGGCCGGAAAACAGAACATCCTGGCGGCCATCGAAAAGCTGGTGGCGCAGGTGAAGCCGGGCGACAGCTTCATCTTTTTCAACGCCTCACACGGTCTGCTTCTGCAAAGCCAGTACTACATCGTCACCGGCGGTTTCGACGGCAGGCTTGACAGCGGCGCCAGCCTGATCAGCTCCAACGAGATCGTGGAGATGTCCAAAAGGATCAAGGCCCTGTCGCAGCTTTTCATTTTCGATACCTGCCATGCCGGCGGCGTGGACACCATCGTGAGCGGTCTGTACGATGCCCGGATGTCGGTGATGGCCAAGAAAATGGGTCTGCACATCTATGCCTCGGCCGGCAGCGTTCAGACGGCGCTGGATGGTTATCGGGGCAACGGCTTGTTCACGCACACGCTTCTTCAGGGCTTGAAGGACGGCCGGACGGTGGACACGGACGGGTCGGGCACGGTAACGGTCAAAGGCCTGGGACGCTATTCGAAGGAGATGACCGAGGCTATTTCGGGCCGGCTCGGTCACCCCCAGACGCCGTTGATCATGAACTTCGGGAAGGACAGCCGGCTGTTCGAGGTGCGCTAGGGAACCCGCGGGACAGGTCCGCCCTGTCTCCGCCAGCGGCGGCGGAGGCGCAGCGAGTTCGTCACGACCGAGACGGAACTCAACGCCATCGCGGCCGCGGCGTACCCGGGGTTGAGCAGGACGCCGAAGAAGGGATAGAGCGCCCCGGCGGCGACGGGAATGCCGACGGCGTTGTAGACGAAGGCCCAGAAGAGGTTCTGGCGGATCGTCTGCATCGTCTGCCGGGAAAGGCGGATCGCGTCGGGAACGGCGGTCAGGTCGTTCCGCATCAGGGTGATGTCGGAGGCCGCGATGGCGACGTCCGTTCCGGCCCCCACGGCGATGCCGATGTCCGCCGCGGCCAGGGCCGGGGCGTCATTGATGCCGTCGCCGACCATCGCGACCGTCTCTCCCCTCCCCTGCAAATCCCTCACCGCCGCCGCCTTGCCGCCGGGCAGGACCTCCGCGAGGATGTCCTCAATCCCCAAACGATCGCCGATGGCCCGGGCCGTGGCCCGGTTGTCCCCGGTGATCATGGCGACCCTGAGCTCCATCGCCTTCAGGGCGGCAACCGCCTCCCGCGCCTCGGCGCGCGGCGCGTCCGCGAGCGCGATCAAACCGACGGGCCGCCTCCCCTCGACCACAAACACGCAGGTTTTCCCGTCCGCCGTCAGGCCTTCGGCCGTCTCGGCCATCCCCCCGGGCGAAATCCCCTCCGCCTCCAGCAGCCGGCGGTTCCCCAACAGCCAGGTCTCCGCGCCGATCGTCGCCCGGGCGCCGAAGCCCGCCAGGGCGGTGAACCCCTCCACGGACAAAGGGGCGATGCCCATTTCCCGCGCCCGGGCGACGATCGCCTGCCCCAGGGGGTGCTCCGAGCCCGCCTCGATGGAGAGCGCCGCCTGGAGGATCCGCCCGGGATCCTCCCCGTCCGCGACCAGGACGTCCGTCACTTCCGGCGTGCCCCGGGTCAGCGTGCCCGTTTTGTCGAAAATCACTTCGGTCAGTTTATAGGCCTTCTCCAGGCTTTCCCCCCCCTTGATCAGGATGCCCCGCTCCGCCCCCAGGCCGGTGCCGACCATGACGGCCGTCGGGGTGGCCAGCCCCAGTGCGCACGGACAGGCGATGACGAGGACGGAGATGAAATTGAGCATGGCCAGGCTGACGCCCGCCTGGGGGGCAAAAACGTACCAGACGGCAAACGTCGCAAGGCCGATGCCGAAGACCGCCGGCACGAAGACGGCGGCCACGCGATCCGCCAGGCGCTGGATCGGGGCCTTCGACCCCTGCGCCTCTTCCACCAGGCGGATGATCCGGGCCAGGGCGGTTTCCTTCCCGACCCTCGTGGCCCTGAAGGTGAACGTCCCGGCCCGGTTGAGCGTCGCGGCAAAGACCGGCGACCCCGCCTCCTTGGCCACCGGCAAACTCTCGCCCGTCAGCATGGACTCGTCCACGCCGGAGCTCCCGGAAAGCAGAATGCCGTCCGTGGGAATCGTTTCGCCGGGGCGCACGCGCAGGACATCCCCGATCAGAACCGCATCGACGGGCACATCCACCTCGTCGTTTCCCCGGATCACCCGCGCCGTCTTCGGTTTCAGGTCGATGAGCCTCCGGATCGCCAGCGTGGTCTTGCCCTTCGCCCGGGCCTCCAGGAGCCGGCCGAGCACGACCAGGGTGACGATCATGGCCGCGCCGTCGTAATAGACGTGGGCCGCAACGCCGGCGCCGGCAAACAGGTCCGGGATGAAGGTGGCGAGCACCGAGTAGAGGTAGGCCGCCAGCGTCCCCACGGCGACCAGCGTATTCATGTCGCTCGTCTTCTGACGGGCGGCCTTGACGGCGCCGATCATGAAGCGGCTCCCGACCCAGAAGACGACCGGGGTCGTGAGCAGGAACAGCGCCCCGAGCAGGACCGGGCGGGGAACGTTGCGGAGCAGGGGGAGCCCCTGCAACATGGAGCCCGAGAAGATCAGGACGCTCAGGACCGCCCCCACGGCAAAGCGGCGCGTGAGGTCCCGGATCTCCCGCTCCCGCGCCTCCTGAACGGGGTCGGCACGGTCATCGCCCGGAACGCCCAGGTAGACGTAGCCCTGGTCCGTCACAACGTCGCGCAGGGCCTCCAGGCCGGCCCATTGTGGTCGATGGGAAAGCGTGGCCCGGGCCGTGGCCAGATTCACCGCGACATCCGTCACGCCCTCGACCTGACGCAGGGCGGACTCCACCCGGCGCACGCAGGCCGCGCAGGTCATCCCGCCGATGGTGATCGTCGTCGTTTCCTCGCGGCTCCGCTCAGACAACCCCGTACCCCGCCTTTTGGATGCGCTCCCGGATCACGGCCGGATCGACCGGCTTCGTCTCCGTGTAGCTCGCCTCGCCCGTTTTCAGGTCCACCCGGACATCCGTCACGCCCTCGATGCCCGCGAGGGCCTTCGTCACGGCCATGACGCAGTGCTGACAACTCATCCCCTGGATCTTGATCGTCGGCATAACCCCTCCCTGCATGTATTATAATGTAGGGCTAATATAGACATCGGATTGGGCAATGTAAACGCAAATGGATTTGATGTTTGCAAATCCCCGGGAAATCGGGCATAATGCCCGAAAATGTTCATCGCAACAGCGTCCAGGCTTCTTTTTCCATCGTGAGCACGGGTGCGGTACGCACGGATTCGTCGACCGGAGGCAACGGGCATGCTGATTCGCTGCTGGGGTGCGAGGGGTTCCATCCCTGTTTCAGGCCAGGAATATCTCAAATACGGTGGCGATACCACCTGCATGGAGATCAGGACCAAAGACGATGAGATTCTCATCATCGACGCGGGTTCCGGACTGAGAAGGCTGGGAAATCGCCTGCTGGCGGAAAAACGCCGCCAATACACCATGCTGTTCACCCATGCCCACTGGGACCATCTGATGGGCTTCCCCTTTTTCCGCCCCATCTACATTCGGGGGACGGACATCACCCTGTTCGGCTGCCCCTTCGCCCAGTCGTCCATCAAGGAACTGCTGGCCAACATCATGACCGCACCCCACTTTCCCGTCAACTTCGAGGACATCCGCGGGAAGATCACCTATCACGAGGCCTGCGACGAGTCGTTCACGTGGCGTTCCCTGACGATCACCCCGATCCCCTTGAGCCATCCCAACCAGGGCGTGGGCTACAAAATCGTCGAGGACGGCAAATCCTTTATCTTCCTCACGGACAACGAACTCACCTTCCGGCACGAAGGCGGGCTGACCCGGGCGGACTACCTGGCCTTCTCCCGGGACGCCGACCTGCTCGTCCATGACGCCGAGTACACGGAGCGGGATTACCATCGGGCCTGGGGCCATTCCCGGTACGGAGACGCCCTGGAGCTCGCCCTTCAGGCCAACGCGAAGATGTTCGGACTGTTCCACCACAACCAGGAGAGGTCGGATGACGGGGTGAACGCCATGGTGGACGACTGCCGCAGGATCGTCTCCGAACGGGGGGCCCCGCTCCAATGCTTCGCGCTTCACCAGGACATGGAGATTCGCCTGTAGGGACGGCCCGACACGCCCCCCCCCGCGGCGACGTTCCTTCATACCCCCGGAGAGAGGAGGACCCGAGATGCATCCGCAAAACCGTCACCGCGCGACCCTGAAACCGTTGATCACCGTCGTCGGGCTGCTGCTGGCCTTCGCCGTCGTGGCCGCCTTCCTGCCCGCGGAAGCCGGCGCCCATGCCCCCAAGACCGTCCAGCTCGCCTACGACGCCGTCACGCAGACGCTCAGCGTGACCATCAGCCACCCCTCTCCCAACCCGGGTTTCCATTACATCAAGCGGGTGGTTGTCCGGAAGGACGGCAAGGACCTGGAAAAGGCCGAGTACAAAAGTCAGCCGGTCACCTCGGAGTTCACCTATACCTACAAGATCGCCGGCGGCGGCGGCGACACCCTGGAGGTCACGGCCACGTGCAACATCTGGGGATCGAAGACGGAAATGATCACCGTTCCCAAGACAGGGAAGTAATCCTCACGGTCTTGAGCGGACCTCGGAAAGGACCGCGACCTTGACGGCCTTTTACGCGCATGCGGGCTTGGTGGGTGCGGCCTTCGGGCTGGCGGCGGCCGGCGCCGCCGTGGCGAGGTTTGCCCGGACGCGCCGGGGATGGCTGACGGGACACCGGCGGCTGGGCCTGGGCGGCGCAGGCGGCGCCTGGCTCGGGGCGGGGTTCGCCGTCGGCATGGTCGCGGGGGCGGGCGGCGGTCACCTGGGCTCTCCCCACACCTGGCTGGGTCTTGCAACGCTCGTTTTGACGCTCCTCACGCCGGCCCTGGGGCAGGCCTCCTTCCGCATCCGGGGAAAGGCCGCCCTCCTCCGCACGCTCCATCGCTGGTCCGGACGGACGACCCTCGTCCTCATGGCGGTCACGCTGGCCACGGGGCTCATCGCCGCCGGAATCGTCTGATTCCCGAAAAAAAAGGCGCCAGGGCTCCGATCCCGCCTCGCGACCGGAAGGAGGGAGGAATCAGGCGTACTCCCGGGTCTTGAGGAAGGCCACGTCCGGCCAGGTTTCCATGCAGCGCTCCAGGCGGAACTCGCTGGCGGTGAGAAATGCCGGACGGCCCTCGGCGTCCAGGGCCAGGGAGCTCCCGTTTTCCCGCTCGAACTCCTTGAAGCGCTTCGGATCCGCGCACGCCACCCAGCGGGCGACGTTGTACGGCGTCTCCTCGAAAACCGTATCGGCGCCGTATTCCGTGCGCAGGCGCTCGGCGGTGACGTCGAACTGAAGCACGCCCACCGCCCCCAGGATGTAGTCGCTCTTCCCCAGCGGCTGAAAGACCTGCACGGCCCCCTCCTCCGAGAGCTGCACCAGTCCCTTCTGGAGCTGCTTGCTCTTCATCGGGTTCTTCAAGCGGATGCGCCGGAAATTCTCCGGGGCGAAACTCGGGATGCCGGTGAACTTGAGCGGCTCCGTTTCCGTAAAGGTGTCCCCGATCTTGATCGTGCCGTGATTGTGCAGGCCGATGACGTCGCCGGGATAGGCCTCCTCGACGTTCGTGCGGTCCTGGGACATGAAGATCGTGGCGTTGGCCAGGGTGACCTCCTTGCCGATCCGGTGGTGCATGACCTTCATCCCCCGCCGGAACGTCCCGGAGCAGACCCGCAGGAACGCGATGCGGTCGCGATGGGCGGGATCCATGTTCGCCTGGATCTTGAAGACGAAGCCGGTAAAAGCCGCCTCGTAGGGCGACACCTCCCGCGTCAGCGTGGGGCGGGCAACCGGGGCGGGCGCCATCTCCACGAAGGCGTCGAGCAGTTCCTTCACGCCGAAATTGTTGACGGCGCTGCCGAAAAAGACGGGGCTCTGGTTGCCCTTGAGGTACTGCGCCAGTTCGAAGGGGCTGGCGGCCTCCGTGACCAGTTCCACATGCTCGCGGAGCTCGCCGGCCTGGCTTCCCAGAAGTTCGTCGAGGCGGGGATCCTCGAGATCGGTGATCACGAGCCCCTCGCGGGCCTGCGTCGATCCGCCGGGCGTGAAGAGGTGAAGCTCCCGGCGGTAAAGGTCGTAGACCCCCCGGAAGGACTTCCCCATGCCGATCGGCCAGGACATGGGCACGCACTCGATCTGGAGCTTGTCCTCGATGTCGGCGAGCAGGGTCAGGGGCGGCAGGCCGTCGCGGTCCAGCTTGTTGATGAAGGTGATGATCGGCGTGTTGCGCATCCGGCACACCTCCATCAGTTTCTCGGTCTGCGGCTCCACGCCCTTGCCGCTGTCGATGACCATCAGCGCGCTGTCCACGGCGGTCAGCACCCGGTAGGTGTCCTCGGAGAAATCCTGGTGGCCGGGCGTGTCGAGGAGGTTGACCTCGTAGTCGCGATAGTTGAACTTCATGACCGAGGTGGTCACGGAGATCCCCCGCTCCTTTTCGATGCTCATCCAGTCGCTCAGCGCGTGGCGGGCCGCCTTGCGCGCCCTCACCGCCCCGGCCTGCTGGATGGCCCCGCCGAAAAGCAGCAGCTTTTCCGTGAGCGTCGTCTTGCCGGCGTCCGGGTGGCTGATGATCCCGAAGTTGCGGCGGCGGTCCACTTCCTGTCGATGGTGCCTGTCCAAATTCAACCCTTCCGATGCGCGTTTTCCGAATGCAAAAAACCGGGCAAACCGGCCCGGTTTCGCGAACGGGGCGCTTCATACACCGTTCGGAGCCCAAAAGTCAATGTTTATTCGGCCATCGGGGCGACCGTCGCGTCGATCAGCTTGAGCCCGTTTTCGTAGAAGACCCGGTCGTAGAATTCCTGCGACAGGCCGTACGACTGCAGTGTTTCGATCTCCGACTCGCGCGGCAGGATGATGTTCGGAAAATCCGAACCGTACAGGATGCGGTCCTTGTATTTCTCGAGGGGCGCGTTGCCGAGATCGAACCCGCCCCGGCCCTGCCAGTCCTTGAAGAACGTGTAGGACGTATCCAGGTAGAGGCCGGGGTGGTCGTCCAGCAGGTCCATGAAGCCCTGGTACTCATACGCGCCCATGTGGGCGACATTGGCCGGCAGGTCCGGGTACCGCCGGAGGAGCTTCCTGAAGGGGTCCAGCCCGACGTACGCGTTGCCGACCGGGCCGTTTCCCACGTGGAACAGGATGCGTTTCCCCCGGTCCATGACCCGTTCGTAGAGCGGGAAGAGGCGCTCGTCGTGCGGGAAAAAGCACTGGACCAGAAGCTGCAGCTTGAAGCCCAGCACCCGCGGATGATCCAGGATGTCCTCGGCCTGGTCCAGGGCATGCTCGTCCCCGGGATGAAAGGCCGCGAAGCAGTAAAGGTCGGGATTCCCGTCGAGCACCCGCGCATTCCATTCGTTGAGGCCCTCCGCGACGCCCTCCCGGTGGGCGTAATTGGAATACACGATCTTCTCGATGCCGCGCTCGTGCAGGTACGCGATGCACTCGCGATGGTAGAGCTTATGCAGGACGTCCCACCGGTAATCCCTGGCGAAAAACTCCCATATGGCGTCGCACATCCTGTCCGGAAACAGATGGACGTGAAAATCGATCCTGGGGAGGTTGATGTTCTTCATGAATTCATTTTCCACTCCGGCTTTATTTCCGCGTGATGAACGCCCCGACGAGACCGGCGACCAGCGTCGCGCCCCGCGTGTTCAGGTGAAGGAGATCGGTCAGGTACAAAAATCCGTTCCCCGCGGATATCTCGTCGTACGATTGCCTCAGGAGGTAGTGTTTCGCCAGGGCCGCGTACAGGGGAAGCTGCGTGTCCCCCGCGTGCGACAGCGACGGCTTTTGCCCGCGCGCCCGGATGCCGGCGGTCATCGCCTCATTCAGCGGCAGGTAGTCCACGTTTTCGGACCGGGCCACCTCCCTGATGATGCCGCTGTATTCGGCCGCGCGCCGAAAGGCGACGCTGTCCACGTCCTCCCCGATGGGCGGCAGGGAGAGCAGGGCGATCCTGGCGTGGGTGCGGGCCTTCAGCGTTTCGCACAGCGCGACGAGGTTGCTCCGGAACCACGCGCGGTCCGGCCGGCGGGGCAGCTTCATTTTCCGAATGAGCCGCCGCGCCGTCCGGTCACCGAGCGTCGCATTGGCGTCGTTCGAGCCGATCAGGATCGTGACGTAGTCCGGATTGCACCGGATGATGTCCTCCACCCGCCTGTTCAGATTGTATGCCAGGCTGCTGTTGACGCCGGCATTGACGAATGCATACGTCCCGTCCGGAAATTTCCGGCTCAGGAGCTCGACATAATTGACGCTCACCGCGCCGTGGGTCAGGCTGTCCCCGGCGCAGACGACCACCTTCGCGCCCGGCTTCGCGGCCGGCCCCGCCAGGAAGGCCGCGGGACGGTTCTCCGGCAGCCGCTCCGCGTCGGTGGAGATATAGAAATAGCCCCCGATCAGGACCAGGACGATGACGACCAGGATGACCCCGACCCGCAGGACGGTCTGTTTCACGCGATTCCCCCTTTTCCGATGATCCCCGCCGGTCCCCCGTTCACGCCCGGCCGTAGTCGTCCTCCAGGCGCTCGATGTCGTCCTCGCCGAAGTACGTTCCGGTCTGGACCTCGATGAAGACCAGGTTTATCCCGCCGGCGTTCCGGATGCGGTGGGCGGCGCCCTGCGGAATGTCCACGGCCTGCCCCGGCGCGAGCGGAATCTCCTCGCGATCGCGCGTCACCACGGCCTGCCCCGCCACGACATACCAGTGCTCCCGGCGACGCCGGTGTCGCTGGAGGCTCAGGCGCTTGCCGGGATAGACGCAGATCCGCTTGACCTTGTGATCCGCCTCGTCAGCCAGGACCCGGTAATATCCCCAGGGCCGGCGATCCTCTTCGATGATGCCCGCCATGTCTTCCCCCTCAATCCAGCGCCACGGCCTCCCGGCACTTGCGGCAGCGCTTGGCGCCCCGGAAGAGCTTGTAGCCGCAGTGGGGGCAGAGATAGCGCTTCTCCTCCGCGGCCATCCAGGCCGCCGTCCCCAGCTCCCGCCACTGGGGGATCGCCCGCAGGATGACCTGCTTCCCCACGGCAATCGGAAACTCCTCGATAAACCGGCAGGGAAACTCCGCGCACTGATGGCAGCCCTCGTACCCCTTTTCCTGCGTGCAGGTCTTGATGTGGCACGCCCGGCACAGGACGAAGGGGTCGTCGGAGAGGCAGCCCTTGCAGCGGATGTCCGCCGCCGTCAGGCCGTAGATCGGCGCCAGGCGCTCCTTGAAGTTGTCGTCGTTGTTCTCGTGGGCGATCCGGATGCCGCAGACGCCGCAGTACAGGCCGCAGGGCGCGGCAAATTCCTTTCTCGGTTCCATCGCTTCCCTCCTTTTTTTATCCTCCGTGCGCCTCGTCCCAGTTCGCGCCGAAGCCGATCTCCACTGGCAGCGGGACCCGGAGTTCGGCCACGCCCTCCATCTCCGCCTTGAGCAGGGCCGTCACGACCTCCCGCTCCGCCGCCGGGACCTCGCAGACGAGCTCGTCATGGACCTGCATGATCATCCGGGCGGCCAGCCCCTCCTCCTGCAGGCGCCGGTGGGTCCGGATCATGGCGATCTTGATCAGATCCGCCGCCGTCCCCTGGATGGGGGTGTTGACGGCCATCCGCTCGGCGAACTGACGAACCGTCGCGTTGGGACTGACGATCTCCGGCAGGTAGCGGCGGCGGTTCAGCAGCGTCGAGACGTACCCGTCCCGGCGCGCCCCCTCGAGCACGGCGTCGAGATAGACCCGCACCCCGGCGTATTTCCGGAAATAGCCATCGATGTAGAGCTGCGCCTGGCGCTGCGTGATGTCCAGCTCGCGCGCGAGTCCGAAGGCGCTCATCCCGTACAGGACGCCGAAATTGATGACCTTGGCCTGGCGCCGCATCTCCGGGTTGACCATCTCCGGAAAGACCCCGAAGACGTCCGCGGCCGTCCGGCTGTGGATGTCCGCGCCGGAGGCGAAGGCGTCCAGAAGGTTCTCGTCGCCGGACAGGTGGGCCAGGACCCTAAGCTCGATCTGGGAATAGTCGGCGGAAACGATGCACCACCCCGGCGGGGCGATGAAGGCCTGGCGGATCCGCTTCCCCTCCAGGGTCCGGACGGGGATGTTCTGGAGGTTCGGGTTGCTGCTGGAAAGCCGCCCGGTCGCGGTCACCGTCTGGTTGTAGGAGGTGTGCACGCGGCCGGTTTCCGGGTGGACGAGCTGCGGCAGGGCGTCGATGTAGGTGGACTTGAGCTTCGCCATGCTCCGGTAGGCGAGGATCTCCGCGGGCAGCTCATGGCTGCGCGCGAGAAAGTTAAGCACGTCCACGTCCGTCGAATAGCCCTCCTTGGTCCGGCGCCCCTTCGGCAGCCCCAGGCGCTCGAAGAGGATGACCTGGAGCTGTTTGGGGGAGTTCACGTTGAAGCGCTCCCCGGCCAGGCGGTAGATCTTCTCCTCCGACAGGGTCATCAGCTGCTCGGTTTCCTGCGACATCCGCCGGAGGAGATCGACGTCGAGCAGGACCCCGTGCCGCTCCATGTCCGCGAGGACGGGCGTGAGCGGCATTTCCACGTCGGCGAAGAGATCGCGGAACCCCTGGCGGTCGAGCTCGTCCATCAGCACTCCGGCCAGTTCGCGGACGGCGCAGCAGCGGGCCCCGGCATAGTCCGCCAGGGTTTCCGCCGGAACGGCCGCAAACGAGACGGCCCTGGCGCCGCTCCCCACGATCTCCTTCGCCGCGGCGAGCGACCGGTGGAGATGCTCGTCCGCGATCTCGGCGAGCTCGAAGCCGCGGCGTCCCGGATTCAGGAGGTAGGCCGCGACGAGCGTGTCGCAGCCGATCCCGGCCAGCGCGATGCCGTTCCGTTCCAGGACGATCAGGGCGGTCTTCAGGTCGTGGCCGTGCTTCCGGACAGCCGGATCGGTAAGGACCGGCGCGAGGGCGGCGAGGATGTCCGCGGCGTCCGGCATGGGGGCTTCGCCGTCCCCGGGCGCCATCAGGGGAAGATAGAAGGCCCGGTCCGGCGCGGTCGAGACGGCGAGGCCCACCCACGCGGCCCGCATGGCCTCGGGCACGGAGAGGACGGCGTCGATGGCGATTTCCGGCACACCGCGCAGGGCCTCGCGGAACGCCTCCAGCTCCGCCCCGCTCCGGACGAGTCGGGACGACACCGCCCGTGGCGCGTCCGTAAGCTCAAGCTCCCGGATCAGCGAGTGGAACTCGTACTCCTGAAAGAGCGCCTTCAATGCCGCCGCGTCCGGCCCGGTGTAGCGGCAGGCCTCCAGGTCCAACTCCACGGGCACGTCCGTCCGGATGACGGCCAGCTCCCGGCTCAGGCGGGCCTGTTCCGCATGGGCGAGCACCGCTTCCCGCATCCGGGCGTTGTAGATCTTCTCGGGCCGGGCGAGCATCGCCTCGATCGTCCCGAACTGCTCGAGGAGGCGCTGCGCCCCCTTCGGGCCGATGCCGGGAACCCCGGGGATGTTGTCCGAGGCGTCGCCCATGAGCCCCAGCATCTCGACCACGCGGTCCGGGGCAACCCCGAAGCGCTCCCGCACCGCAGTGGCGTCGAAGGTCTTGTCCCGCATCGTGTCCACCATCACGACGTCGTCGGAGACGAGCTGCATCATGTCCTTGTCCCCGGAGACGATCAGGACCCGGAGCCCCTGCGCGGCATGGCGCCTGGCCAGCGTACCGATGAGGTCGTCCGCCTCGACGCCCTGCTTCTCCAGCACCGGAATGTTGAAGACCCGGACGACCTCGCGGATAACGGGAATCTGGGGAAGAAGGGCGTCGGGCGTGGGCCGGCGCGTCGCCTTGTAGGCGTCGAAGGCCTCGTGGCGGAAGGTCGGCCCCTTCACGTCGAAGGCCACGGCGATGTAGTCGGGGCGGTGATCCTTCAGGAGCTTCATGAGCATGGTCGTGAAGCCGTAGACGGCGTTCGTCGGAAAGCCGCGGGAGTTCGTCAGCTCGCGGATGGCGTAGAAGGCCCGGAAGACATAGTTGCTGCCGTCCACCAGCACCAGGGTGGGACGGTTTCCGTCCTTCATCTCGATCTTCTCCGGTCCCGAATCCAACGTCCGTCCTTTCGCCCCGGGCCTTCGCCTGGCGCCCGATGCCTGGTCCCTGTTGCCGATCGCCCTTCGCCTGTCCCCGCGCCCGTTTTTGAATTCACAGCGCAAAGCGGGCGTTGATCTTGAACGTCTTCGTCGCCTTCAGGCGCAGGATCTCGACGCCCGTCTTCTCCTCGATCCCGTCGAGCGCCCGGGCGAGGGCCTCCTCCGACGGGGCGATGAAGGTGAACCAGACGTTGTAGTCGTGGTCCCGCCGGTAGTTGTGGGTCACGCCGGGGCAGGCGTTGACGGTCGCCACGAACTCCCGGAGCCGCTCCTCCGGCACGCGCGCGGCGCACAGGACACTCGCGAAACCCAGCCGTTCCTTGTCGAACACCGCCCCCAGCCGCCGGATGATGCCCCTTTCCTTCAGGGCGCGGACCCGCCCCAGGACCTCCGCCTCCGTGCTGCCGACCGCCTCGGCCACCTGCGCGAACGGCTCCGGGACGAGCGGAAAGTCGGTCTGGATGAGGTTCAGAATCTTGCGGTCGAGTTCGTCCATCGGCGTTTCCCGTCCGGCCGGGGCCGGGCATCCATCGGCATCCCCCTTCGGGCCGCCCTGGCCACCGGGGAGCTCCCGATGAGCGGCCGCTTCGAAGCCCCCGCGGAATGACGGCAGGCCCTCTGATCCGGGCTCCCGCTTCATCCCCGGCGCGGCTCGTAGGCGCACAGCGGCTCGGCCGCGAGATAATCCCCCGTGGCCTCGTAGGCGCGGGCGCGGCAGCCGCCGCAGACCCGGATGAATTCGCAGCGCCCGCACTTCCCGCCGTAGCGGTTCAGATCGCGCAGGTCCGTGAAGATCCGCGATGTCTCCCAGATCTCCCGGAATCCCCGTTCCCGGACCTGGCCGCAGTCGAGCTCCAGATAGCCGCACGGCTGCACCTGGCCGGTGTGGGAGATGAAACAAAAGGCGCTCCCGCCCAGGCATCCCCGGGTCGCGGCGTGGAGCGGGTGGGCGGCCTTCCCCGCCCCCGCGTCCGGGCCGGGGCCGGGCCGGTTCCCGTCCGCCGCGCCGGCCGCCCGCGCCTTCCCCCCGCGCTGATGGAGGATGCGGAAATAGTGCGGGGCGCAGGTGGCCTTGAGCTGGAGCGCGCAGGCTTCGCTCTTTTCGTAGAACCACTCCAGCGTCCGTTCGTAGGCCCCGGCGTCGATCTCCTGACCGGCCAGATCCTTGCCGCGCCCCGTGGGGACGAGGAGGAAGATGTGGTGGGCCGCCGCGCCGAGCCGCCCGGCCAGGGCGAGGATGCCGGGGAGCTGGGAGAGGTTCTCCCGCGTCACCGTCGTGTTGACCTGGAATTCCAGCCCCGCCGCCCGCAGCGCGGCGATCCCGGCCAGGGCGCCGTCGAAGGCCCCCGGGACCTGACGGAAGGCGTCGTGCGAGGCGGCGTCGAGGCCGTCCAGACTGACGCTCACCCGCTGGATCCCGGTCCCGATCAGCCTCCGGGCGACGGCCTCATCGACCCGGGTCCCGTTCGTGGCGAGGACCATCCGCAGGCCGAGCGCGGTCCCGTAGGCGGCGATGTCATAGACGTCCGGGCGAAGCAGCGGCTCGCCCCCCGTCAGGATGATAACCGGCCGCGCGAAGGCGGCGATCTCGTCGAGCAGCCCCAGGCAGCGGGTCGTGTCCAGTTCGCCCGGGTACGGTCCCCGGCAGGCGGCCGCCCGGCAGTGGACGCACGACAGGTTGCAGCTCCGCGTGATTTCCCAGGCGACCATCCGGAGCGTGGCGGGCAGGACCGGGAGGGCGCGCGCCCTGCGTGCATCCGCGTCCCCAACCGCCGGCGCAATTTTTTGCGTGACCGTCTCCGCCATCCCCGATGCCCTTTGCCCCGGGTCCCGAGGCCTGCCCCCCGGGTCCTCAGCCCTGAAGCCCCGGGCCCTCGGCCCGGCGCGTTTGCCTTTTGTCCGCGCCCTCAGCCCCGAAATCCCGGGCTTTCGGCCCTTCAACCCGAGTCCTGAGCCCGACGCCTTTCACCCGGCGCTCTCAACCCTGAAGCCCTGGGTCCTCAGCCCTGCGCCTTTCGCAGGCCCCGCGCGGCCTCCAGGGCGAAATACGTGATGATCATGTCCGCCCCGGCGCGCCGGATGGCCGTCAGGACCTCCCACATCGCCCGCTCGCCGTCGAGCCAGCCGAGCTGCGCGGCGGCCTTGATCATCGCGAACTCGCCGCTCACGTTGTAGGCCGCGAGCGGCAGGTCGAACTCCTCCCGCGCCCGGCGGATGACGTCCAGGTACGCGAGGGCAGGCTTGACCATGAGGATGTCCGCCCCCTCCTCCACGTCCAGCGTGATCTCGCGGATGGCCTCGTCGCCGTTCGCCGGGTCCATCTGGTAGGCCTTCCGGTCCCCGAACTGCGGCGCGCTTTCCGCCGCCTCCCGGAACGGGCCGTAGAACGCGGAGGCGTACTTCGCCGCGTAGGCCATGATGGGCAGGTCGTCGAACCCCGCCTCGTCCAGCCCCTCGCGGATCGCCCCCACCTGCCCGTCCATCATCGCCGAGGGCGCCACCATGTCGGCCCCCGCCCGGGCGTGCGAGATGGCCGTCTCGGCCAGGACCTCCAGGGTCAGGTCGTTGTCCACCGCGCCCTTCTTGAGCATCCCGCAGTGGCCGTGGCTCGTGTACTCGCACAGGCAGACGTCGGTGACGATGAGGATGTCGGCCGCCTTGTCCTTGATCCGCCGGACGGCCTGCTGGACGACGCCGTCGCGGGCGAAGGCCCCGGAGGCGACCTCGTCCTTCCGCTCCGGAACGCCGAAGAGCAGCACGGCGGGAATCCCCGCCTCCTTTGCCGCCCGGACCTCCGGAACGAGCACGTCGGCCGACATCTGGAAGACCCCCGGCATGGAGGCGATGGGCTTCTTCACGCCCTTCCCCGGCACGACGAACAGGGGATAGATCAGGTTGTCCGCACTGAGCCGCGTCTCGCGGATCAGGCGGCGCAGGTTCTCGTTCTTGCGCATCCTTCGGGGTCGATAGTCCGGAAAATTCATTGTCGGATCCTTTCGGGCATCGGGTTTGCGGGCGGCGGCGCTCCCCGCGTGAGCGGAGTTCCACGCCGCGCGGACATCCGGCGCGTCTCCCCGCTCACGTCCGGGCGATCTCGTCGTCCGTCAGGTAGCAGGCGGGATCGGGCGCCCAGAGTTCGCCGGTCGCCGCCTCGGCGCGGGCGCGGAAGTTGCCGCCGCACACGTCGAGCCAGCGGCAGGTCGCGCAGCGGCCCGTCAGGTGCGGCCGCTTGTCCTTCAGGCGGGCCATCAGGTCGTTCGAGGTGTCGCTCCAGATCTCGCTGAAGGGCCGGCGGCGGACGTTGCCGAAGGAGATCCCCCGCCAGAACTGGTCGGGATGCACCTCCCCGTCCCAGCTCACGCAGCCGATCCCGTTGCCGGAGCTGTTGCCCTCGTTCATCTTCAGAAGCTCCAGGACCTCCGCGGCGCGCCGGGGATCCTCCTTGAGCAGCCGCAGGTAGACGTACGGCCCGTCGGCGTGGTTGTCCACCGTGAGGATCTCCCTGGGGCTCCCCTTCTCGAAGAGGGCGCGCGTCCGGTCCATGATGAGGTCGAGCGCGGCCCGGCTCCCGGCGTGGGACAGGTCCTCCTCCATCAGTTTCGAGCCGCGTCCGGAATAGACGAGGTGGTAGAAGCAGGCCCGCGGGATGTCCTCCGCCTCCAGGAGGTCGAAGATCGCCGGGATGTCCCGGACGTTCAGGCGGTTCATCGTGAAGCGCACGCCCACCTTGATCCCCGCCTCCCGGCAGATCCGGATGCCCCGGATGGCCTCCGCGAAGGCCCCCGCGCGGCCCCGGAACCGGTCGTGCGTGGGTTCGAGGCCGTCCAGGCTCACCCCCACGTAGGACAGGCCGAGGTCCCGGTACTGCGCGGCGAACGCCTCCGTGATCCGCGTGCCGTTCGTCGAGATGACCGCCCGGACGCCACGCGCCGCGGCGTGATGCACCAGCTCCGGCAAATCGGGCCGCATCAGCGGCTCCCCGCCGGAGAACAGGATGACGGGCGCGCCGAAGTCGGCCAGGTCGTCGATGAGCGCCCGCCCCTCCGCCGTCGACAATTCATCGCGGTATTCGATATCCCGGGAACTGGAGTAGCAGTGGATGCAGCGGAGGTTGCAGCGGCGGGTGATGTTCCAGACCACGACCGGCTTCTTGTCGGCGGAGAACTGGAGCAGGTGGGAGGGCAGCTTCCCCGATTCGCGCCCGTAACGCAGCACGTCCCCGGGCTCCACGGCCCCGCAGTACAGTTTCGAAATCCCGATCATCGCCGCCATCCCCAACGTTCTGCCGAACTCTATAGCCTTCACCGGCAAATGTCAAAGCAATCGTTCTCCCCGGCGGACGGAAACCGGGGAGTGCGCTCGCGGGACAGCGCCCCCGCCGCGGAGGAATCGCACGAATCGGTCCCGTTTCGTCAGGGCGGCGAGAAATGCGCCTCCAGGGCGGCGACGAGGCCGGGGATGGTGTAGGTCTCCTGCAGGATGTCGACCGGCAGGCCGGCGCGCCTCACCACCGCGGCGGTGACGGGGCCGATGCAGGCGATCCGCACCCGGGGCGGCAGGCGGAATTCCGGCCCCATGATGTCGATGAAGTGCGTCAGCGTCGAGGGGCTGGTAAAGGTGATGACGTCGACCTTCCCGTCCGCGAGCCAGGCCGCGAGTTCGTCCTTTTTCCGGTCGGAGCGGACGGTGCGGTAGACCGTCGCGACATCGCATTTTGCACCCATTTTCGCGAGGCCCTCCGGGATGACGTCCCGGGCCTCCGCCGCCCGCGGGAGAAGCACGGCCTTCCCGGCGACGTCCTGCCCCGCGAACGCCGCCACGACCCCCTCGGAAAGGAAGGACGCCGGGACGAGGTCCACCTTGAGGCCCATCGCCTCCAGGCTCGCGGCCGTCGCCGGGCCGATCGTGGCGAGGCGGATCCCCTTGAGGTCGCGGATGTCGCCGCCCGTCTCGCGCAGGCGATGGAAGAAGAAGCGCACGCCGTTGGCGCTCGTGAAGACGATCCAGGCGTAGGCCGCCAGGCGCGCGAGGGCGGCGTCCAGATCGTCCCAGCGCTCGGGCGGGGCGATCGCGATCGTGGGGAAGCGGAGGACCCGCGCCCCCCGGGCGGTCAGGAGGGCGGCGAATTCGTCCGCCTGGGCCTCGGGCCGGGTGATGACGACCCCCCGCCCCATCAGGGGTTTTGTCTCGAACCAGTTCATGCGCCCGCGCAGCCCCACGACCTCGCCGACCACCAGGATGGCGGGCGGGCGGAAGCCTGTCGCCTGCGCCTGCGCCGCGATGTCCGCGAGCGTGCCCGTCAGCGTCTCCTGGTCCGGTGTCGTCCCCCAGCGGATCAGGGCCGCGGGGGTCGCGGGATCGCGCCCCTGCTCGACCAGGCGCGCCGCGATTTCCGGCAGGTTCTTGACCCCCATGAGAAAGACGAGGCTGCCGATCTTCGCCAGGGCCGGCCAGTCGATGTCGCTCGCCGGCTTGGTCGGGTCCTCGTGGCCCGTGACGAAGGCGAGCGTGGAGGTCAGGCCCCGGTGCGTCAGGGGGATGCCCGCGTAGGCCGGCACGGCGATGGCCGACGTGACGCCGGGGATGATGTCGAAGGGGATCCCCGCCCGGGCGAGCTCCTCCACCTCCTCGCCGCCCCGGCCGAAGATGAAGGGATCGCCGCCCTTGAGACGGGCGACGGTATGGCCCCGGCGCGCCTCCTCGACGAGGCGCCGGTTGATCTCCTCCTGGCTCAGGGTGTGGTCGCCCCCCTGCTTGCCCGCGTAGACGAAACGCGCCGACGGCGACGCATGGCGGAGGATCTCGCGGCTGACCAGGTAGTCGTGGATGACCACGTCCGCCTCCTTCAGGCAGCGGATCGCCTTGGCCGTGATCAGCTCCGGGTCCCCCGGACCCGCCCCGATGATGTAGACCCTGCCGATCTTGTCCATCCGTCCCCTTCGCCCCCGTGTCCGTTCCGTCGTTTAAGCCATCCCAGGTGCGCCGTCGGGGGCCTGCGTCCCCCCGTCCGGCGCGGACGAGGCCTGCCCGCGGCGCGGGCGGACCGCGGCCTCAGTCGCCGCACGCATAGACCGCATCGAGGATCGCCCGGCCGCCCCGGTCCAGGATCGTCCCGGCGAGCCTCCGCCCCAGGGCCGCGCCGTCGGTCGCCTCGCCCCGGACCTCGTCGCGGATCATGGCCCGGCCGTCGAGGCTGCCGACAAGGCCCTCCAGCACCAGCTCCCGGCCCTGGAGCCGGGCGTAGGCCGCGATGGGCAACTGGCACCCGCCGCCCAGGTCCGCGAGGAAGGCCCGCTCCGCCGTGACCGCCAGCGCGGTCTCGCGGTGGTGGAGAAAGGTCAGCGCCTCCAGAAGCTCCGGGTCGTCGGCCCGGTGTTCGATGCCGAGCACCCCCTGGCCGATGGCGGGCAGCAGGATCTCCACGGGGATGAACTGGCTCACCCGCTCGACCCAGCCCATCCGCCGGATCCCGGCCGCGGCCACGATCACCCCGTCGAGCCCCTCCGTCCCGACCTTGCGGATCCGCGTGTCGAGATTGCCCCGGAGCGGAACGATCTCGACGTCGGGCAGGACGCTGCGAAGCTGGAACCCCCGCCTAAGCGATCCCGTCCCCAGGCGGGCGCCCTTCGGCAGCGCCTCGAGCTTCAGCCGGTCCCGCGAAACCAGGACGTCGCGCGGGTCCTCGCGCCGCGTCACGACGCCGATCGCGAGCCCCGCCGGCAGTTCCACGGGCACGTCCTTCATGCTGTGGACCGCCAGGTCGATCTCGCCCCGCACCAGGGCGTCCTCGATCTCCTTGACGAAAAGCCCCTTGCCGCCGATTTTCGCGAGGGAGACGTCCTGCATGATGTCCCCCTTCGTGCGGATCACCTGCACCTCGACCGCGAGCGCCGGATGCCGCTCGCGGATCTCGGCCGCGACCGCGTTCGTCTGCGTGAGGGCCAGCTGGCTGCCCCGGGTGCCGATTCGGATGAGGTTTCTGATCGTCCGTCCTCCCTTCGGGGAATCCTTTTCAGTTCTCCAGATGAAACAGGCGCCGGAGCGCGGCCACGTAGGGCCGGGCGGCATGATCCTGGCTCTCCTCCTTCAACCCCGTGATGGGGTCGTGGAGGATCTTGTTCACCACGGCGTGGACGAGAATCGTGATGTTCTCCCGGTCCGCCTCTTGCAGGTGCTGCATCCAGGCGTGCGACCGCTCCAGTTCCCCCGCCAGGATGGCGTCGACCTTTTCCTTGAGGGAAACGATGGTCGGCACGACCTCCAGTGTGTTGAACCACTCCAGGTAATTCGCCACCTCCGCGTCGATGATCCCTTCGGCCTTCCGGGCCTCCTCGCGCCGCTGCGCGAGGTTGGCGTCCACGATCCCCTGGAGGTCGTCGATGTTGTACAGGTAGACGTTGTCGATCCGCGCGGCGGCGGGCTCGACGTCGCGCGGAACGGCGATGTCGACGAGGAACAACAACCGGTTCCGGCGCCGGTGCAGCGCCCGGCCGACCATCTCCGCCGTCACGACGTAGCCGGGCGACCCCGTGGAGGCGATGACGATGTCCGCCGCCTCCAGGCATTCCGGCAGGCGCTCGAACCCCACGGCCTGGCCGTCGAGGGCCGCGGCCAGCTCCTGCGCCCGGACGAGGGTCCGATTGGCGATGACGATCCGTCCCACGCCCTGGCCGAGCAGGTGCCGCGCCGCGAGCTCCGACATCTCCCCGGCCCCGACGAGCAGGCAGGTTTTGCCGCTAAGGTCCCCGAAGATCTTCTTCGCCAGCTCCACGGCGGCAAAGCTCACCGACACGGCGTTGGCCGCGATGGCCGTCTCCGTCCGGACGCGCTTGGCCGTGCGGAACGCGTGGTGGATCACCCGGTTCAGGATCGCCCCCGTGGCGTTCGCCTCCGCCGAGGCGCGATAGGCGTCCTTGACCTGCCCCAGGATCTGGGGCTCCCCCATCACCAGGGAATCGAGGCTCGCGGTGACCCGGAAGAGGTGGCGCACGGCCGCCTCGTCCCGGTACAGATACAGGCAGCGCTCGAGCATCTCCCCCGACAGGTTGCCGTGCCGAAGCACGAAGTCCCGGAGCCCCGCCAGGGCCGCGTCCGGCGTGCCCGTCCCGGCCAGGACCTCCACGCGGTTGCACGTGTTGAGGTAGAAGGCCTCGTCCACGCCGGGAATCGCGATCAGCTCCGCCAGGGGGCGGCCCTCCTCCCCGCAGGACAGGGAAAGGCGCTCCCGGATGTCCAGGGGGGCGGTCCTGTGGTTCATGCCGATCAGAACGAGATGCATCGCGTCAGCCAAAGGTGTGCACCGACCGGAAAAGCAGGCCCGTCGCCGCCAGGGCCGCCAGGAGGACGCCGATCGCCGCCAGCGCGCCGACGGCCATGCGCCGCCCCTTCCAGCCGAGGGCGAGCCGCTGGTGCAGGAGAAGCCCGTAGAGCGCCCAGGCCAGGAGCGTCCAGGCCGGCTTCGGGTCTACCGGCCAGTGCGTCCCCCACACCGTCCGCGCCCAGAACGCGCCGGCGATCACCCCGAGGGTCAGCAGGGGGAATCCCCACAGCAGACCCAGGTGGTTGATCCGGTCCAGGTCCTCGAGCGGCGGCAGGAGCCGGATCAGCCGGGTCGCCCGCTTTTTCCGGAGGAGGCGGTCCTGCAGAAGGTACATCGCGCCCGCCAGCCCGACCAGGGCGAGGCAGGCCTCCCCGATCACCGCGAGGACGATGTGCGCCGAGACGAGGTGCCCCTGGAGGATCGGCGGCAGGGCTACCGCCCCCCCGAGACCGGCGGAGGCGGCCATCATCAGGATGACGACGGCCGGCGCAACCAGGACCCCCAGAACGCGCGTCTTCGTCCGCACCTGGAAGACCAGGTAGACGGCCGCGAGGACCCAGGCGAAGAAGGACAGGGCGGCGTAGACATCGACGAGCGGGCTCTGGTGCGTCGCGAGGCAGCGTGCGCCGAAGGCCAGGGTGTGGACGACGAGGGCCGCGAGCAGGCCCCAGCCGGCGTACTTCGCGACGAGGACCCGCCGGGCGAAGAGCGACGCGAGATAACCCAGGCAACTGGCGAGATAGAGCGACAGGGCCGCACGGAACAGAAGAATGTCCATCAGGGTTCCGCTCCTTCCCGGAAGGACACGGGCAGATCCTCGCCGGTCAGCCGGAGGATGAGCCCGCGGACCGCTTCGGCGTCCCGGCGGCGGATCGCCTCGAGCACCTCGGACGCGACCACGGCGTCGAAGCGCTGCTTGTTCTCCTCCGACGGACGCCCCCGGGCGATGATCCGCTCCCGGAGCTCCCCCAGGATCTCGACGAGCGCGCCGTATTCCCAGCCGTAGAGGCGCGCGAATTCCTCACGCATTTTTCTCGCCAGGGCCGGGCTCTTCCCGCCGGTGGAGACGGCGATCACGAGATCGCCCTGCTGGTGCAGGGAGGGCAGGATGAAGTTGCAGTGGGCCGGCGCGTCGACGATGTTGACGAGCAGCCCCCGGGCCCGGGCGTCCCGCGAGACCGCCGCGTTCACGTCTTCGCGGTCGGTCGCGCCGATGACGAGAAAGGCCCCGTCCAGGCAGGCGGCGTCGTACTCCGACGCCCGGTGAACGATCCGCCCTTGGGCCTTCCAGGCCGCCAGTTCCGGCGCGAGGGCGCGGCTGACCACGACCACGTCGGCGCCGCAGGTCAGCAGGCGCTCCACCTTGCGCGCGGCCACCTGTCCGCCGCCGATGACCACGCACCGCTTCTTCGCAACGTCCAGACAGATGGGATAATAGTTCATCGGCTCCTTCCCGCCCGGCGCCCGGGACGATTCAATCCGGGACCCGAAACACCGGTTGGGAAGGTATCATGAAGACCCGCAAAATTCAAGGCGGGACCGGGCGGCGGCGCCGCGGCGTCGAGGTCACTATTTTATTGACACCCGCTTTCATTCTGGCCATACTCCGAACGTGAGAGAAGACCCGTTCCCCGTCCGTCGCCGTTTTCCGGGACGAGACCCTGTCCGCAGAGGTGATCCGATGAAACCCGCCCTGAGCCTCCTTGCGATCCTGTCCGCCATCCTTTCCTTCTCCTGCGCCGCCGTTGCCCCGACAAAGCCGCCGGAGCCCGCGAGCCTCCTGTATCTCGACGGAACGGTCCGGGGCCCCGCCGGAAACGGCCTCGCCCTGGCGATGAAGCTGCCCGACATGGGCAGGACGCCGGGGTCTCCCGTCGGCGAGATCGCCCAGGCCCTGGTCCAGAAGAGCCTGATCATCGAAGGGATGAAGACGGACGTCAACGGAAGGCCCGCGACCGTCGGGGAGGTGCGCGGTGAGACCGTCACGGTCGCGCTGGACAAACCCGAGCCCCTGCCCGCCGGCGCCCCCGTCCGCCTGACAATCCCCAAGAAGACGATCGCCATCGTGGACTTCGAGGTGATCCGCGGCCGGGAGAAGGAGCAGGGGCGCGTGACCCTGGAAGGCCTGACCACGGCCCTGATCGATTCCGGCCAGTTCAACGTCGTCGAGCGGACGAAGCTCAAGACGGTGATGAACGAGCTCACGCTCAGCCAGAGCGGGCTGACCCGGGAAAAGCCCGGGGACGTCCTGGGAAAGCTGATGATGGCGGATCTGCTCCTGACGGGCACCCTCGCCGAATCCGGGGGCGAATGGGACATCCACCTGCGGCTCGTCAACGTCCGGACCTCTCAGGCGATGTCGGCCATCCACCTGAAGACGGCCCTCTTCAAGGCCTCGGAAATCCGCGACTCCGGTCCCCTCGAGGAGACGTTCGAAAGCGCGGTCCGGGACTCGTCCTGGGGCATGGTCACAACCGGACGGACGGCGCCCTTTTTCCGGACGGAATTGGACCGCGCGGCGGGCAGCGCCGATTCCCGGCGGTCGATGCGGATCGATTTCGCGCTCGTTCCGGACCGGCATCCCGGCTGGGCCCGCATCGACAACCTGAAAAAGCGCGACCTCTCCCTCTACGACGGGATCGAGTTCGACGCCCGGGCAACGGAGAACTTCCATGCCCAGGTCATGGTCATGACGTCCCTCCCGGACGACCCCAACCGGGTCGACGCCTGGACGGGATTCTTCGAAGCCGGCCCGGCCTGGGAGAGGATCCGCATCCCCTTTGCGCAGATGGTGATCGCCCGGGGCTGGATCAAGGAGGGCGCCGCGGCGATGTACGGGGCCCGGCCCGGCGACCAGGTCCTGCGCCTCGAGCGCGTGGAAGGTTTTCAGATCGGCGTTCATCAGAGAAAGAACGGAGACGCCGCCGGCTCCCTGTGGATCGACGGGATCCGCTTTTACCGCGACTAGCGGCCAGGCCCCTTCCCGGTCGCCGCCCCCCCCGTTGCCGCACGCCCAGGGGTTCCGGGAAGCGGAACCTGTCGCCCCATCCTTCAGGTCACCCCCCGCGCCCTCTTGAAAAGTCCGGGGGAAAAGGTTATAAACGCCACCGGGACTCAACAAGCAGCGCCTGCCCGGGGCCAAACAAGGGAGGACCGCCATGCCGGCGAAACAGGGAATGACGCCAGACAAGCGGGAACGCTGGTTCAGGATCGAACTGTCGACGCCGCCGGAACTGGTCGACGCGCTCGCCAATTACGTGACGGAGATCGGCGCCCAGGGGGCTTATCAGGAGGTGCTGGAACCCTTTGCCCCAAACGATCGGCCGGCGGCGCTTGACAAGCTCAACGCCTTTCTGCCCGTGGATGCGCGCCTGGAGAACCGCCTGGCGCACCTGGAGACGTATCTGGCGAGCCTGGGGCAGCTCTTTCCAGAATTCGACCCGGTCACGCTGAGAACCGAAACCATCGACGATCCGGACTGGGGCGAGCAGTGGAAAAAATACTTCAAGCCGATCCGGGTCAGCAAAAACATCGTCATCAAACCCACCTGGGAACGCTTCACGCCGCAGGGTCACGACATCGTCATCGACATCGACCCCGGCATGGCCTTCGGCACGGGGCAGCATCCGTCGACCCGCATGTGCCTGGAGGCGATGGAGGACATCCTGCTCAAGAGCCGGTCCGTTCAGGGGGCGCGGGTCCTCGATGTCGGCACCGGGACGGGGATTCTGGGCATCGCCAGCGCCAAGCTCGGCGCGGAAGCGGTCGTGTGCGTGGACATCGACCGGAAGGCCGCGGAAATCGCCCGGGAGAACGTCCGGATCAATGAGGTCGAAGACCGGGTCAAAATCGTCAACCGGGACGTGACGACCCTGCACGATCCCTTTTCCCTGATCATCGCCAACCTGACGGCCCGGCTCCTGATCCGCCTGAGATCCCACCTCGTGTCGCTGCTGACGCCCGGCGGCTATCTGGTGCTGTCCGGAATCATCGATCTGAACCGGCCGGAGATCGAGGCGCACTTCTTCGCGCCCCCGTTCGTTTCGCGCCGGACGATCACGGAAAAGGAGTGGGTCTGCTACGTCCTCCAGAACGAGGAACAGGCGCCTTGACCGCACCCCGCATCTACTATCCCCACCCCTTTGCCGCCGGGGAAACCTGCGTCCTGGACGGCCACTGGCGCCGCTACCTGCGGACGGTCCTCCGCCTCCGGGAGGGCGACGCCCTGATCCTGTTCGACGGCCGGGGACGGGAGGGGAGCGCCCGGGTGACGGGTATTGACCGGGAAGGCGTGCGCGTCCGGGTCGGCGCCTGCCGCGCGGTTCCCGCGGACGCCCTGCCCCTGACCCTCGCCCAGGCCCTCCCCAAGGGGGGAACGATGGAGGCCGTCATCCAAAAGGCGACGGAACTGGGGGTGGCGGCGATCCGCCCCTTCCACTCCGAGCGCTCCATCCCCCGCCTCACGGCGGAGAAGGCCCGGCAAAGGGTCGCCCGCTGGCAGACCGTCGCCGTCGAGGCCTGCCGGCAGTCCCGGCGCGCGGACATTCCGCGGGTGGAGGACATCGCCTCCTTCGAGGACATCGTCGCCGCGCCGGAGGACGGGGCGGTCCGCCTGATGCTCTGGGAAGAGGAGCGCGAGACCGGCCTCCGGAACCTGCTGCGGGGACTGCCGGACCGGAAGGACCGGCCGTGTACGGTCGTCATCGGCCCGGAGGGGGGCTTCACGGAGGCGGAAGTCGGGCTGGCGCGGCAGCACGGGTTCCTCGTCGCGAGCCTCGGCCGCCGGGTCCTGAAGGTGGAAACGGCGGCGGTGGCGGCGCTCGCCATCGTGCAGTACGAACGGGAGAGCCTCGGGACCGCCGGGAAGGGGGACGACGGGACATGACCCCGCTCCGGTATGGCGGCTTCTGGCGCCGCCTCGCGGCCTTCGCCATCGACAAGGCCCTCCTCTACGGGGTTTCCCTGTTCCTGTTTCTCGTCCTCGTTCTGGCCGGCGGCTTCGACCTGCCCTCGCCCCGCCGCTCTCCCGCCCCGGACGCCATCGAGGCGCTGATCCGGGGCCTGACGGGGATGTACCTGTTCGCGTCGACAATCGCGAGCGCGGCCTACTTCACCTACTTCCACGGCCTGACCGGCCAGACGCCGGGGAAGATGGCGATGAAATTGCAAGTCATCCAAATATCAGGAGAAAGAATGACCTTCGGCCTTGCCTTCCTGCGCTGGGTGGGGTATGTTCTCTCCGGGATCTTTCTGTACCTGGGATTCCTCTGGATCGCCTGGGACGGGCGGAAGCAGGGCTGGCACGACAAGATCGCGGGCACGGTCGTGGTCCGCCTCCCCTCGCCGCCGACCTCGACGGGAACGCACGCCTAAAGGACCTTCATGTTCGCCAAGCGGAACACGCTGCACGAAAAAATCTACCATGACGACGAGGGCCGCCTCAAGGAGCGACTCCACGTCCTGGACAAGAAGTGGGAGGGCGACTACACCTCCTATTTCTCGAACGGCCAGGTCATGGCGCAGCTGCGGTTCCACCAGGGCCGGCGGGAAGGCGAGGCCTGCTCCTTTTACCGCGACGGCCGCCTCCGGGAAAAGGGAACCTTCGTCAACGACCGTCTGGAAGGCGATTACATCTGCTATTACGAAAACGGCCAGATCCGGGAAAGCGAGCATTACCGGAACGGGGCGCTGGACGGCGCCTACCGGCTGTACTACCGCAACGGCCAACTGAAGGAGGAAGAGCACTTCCGAAGCGGCAAGTTCGACGGCCCCTACGTCTCGTACTACAAAAACGGACAGGTCAAGGAGCAGGGCGGGTTCGTGAACGACAAGCGGGACGGCCGGTATGTGTCCTACTGGCGCAACGGCCGCATCCGGGAAACCGCCACCTACCGGAACGGCCGCCTCGTCGGGAAATTCGTCTCCTATGACGAGGCCGGCCGGGAAGTCGAAACCGTGCTGCCGGCCGACACGGCCGACGGGGAGGAAAACGAAGACGAACGGATGGAAAAGGACAAGATGGTCGACGATCTCCTCAAGAACTTCTCAACCTACGAAAAGCTCTAAGGAGGGAACATGATCCGGAACATCCTCATCCCCACGGACGGATCGGAGCCGGGAAAGGTCGCCCTGGAGTACGCGCTGTACATCGCCCGAAAACTGGGCACGTCCCTCACGGGACTGCACGTCGTCGACATCCGGCTGCTTCAGGCCCCCGTCTTCAGCGACATCTCCGGCTCGGTCGGGCTCCCGCCCTATCAGGAGTTTCTCCCCGCCGTCGAGGGCGGACTGGAGGCGCGGGCGGAGACGATCCTCGCGGCGTTTCAGCAGCGCTGCGGGGAGGCGGGCGTCCCGGCGACCGCGCGGAAGGTCATGGGCGTCATCGACGAATCCATCATCGAGGCCGGCCGGGAGGCCGACGGGATCCTCCTCGCCCGGCGGGGCGAGCACTTTCATCTGGGGAGCGGCGGCATCCTCGGCTCCACCGCCGAGGCGGTGGTCCGGAAGGCGGGCAAGCCGGTCATCGTGACCCCGGACGCCTTCCGCGAAATCGAGAGCATGGCGCTCGCCTACGACGGCAGCGCCCCGGCCCGGCACGCGCTGTCGATCGCGGCCTTCCTGTCCGGGGCGGCCGGCTGGCCGCTGACCGTCGTCCTCATCACCGACAACCAGACCCTGGCCGCGGAACGCATGAAGCAGGTCGAGGAGGCGCTGGCGGACGCCAAGATCGACGCCCAGACGATCGTTCTGCCGGGGAAGGAGGACAAGGCCCTGCTCCGCTTCATCCAGGAGGGCGCGGTCGAGTTGATGGTCATGGGGGCCTACGGCCAGGGCCGCCTGCGGGAGCTCTTCGTCGGCAGCACCACTTCCGCCATCATCCGGAAGAGTCCCATCCCCGTGCTCCTCACCCGTTGACGCCGCCCCGGATCTCCGCGGGCCGGTCCCACCGCCCGCCCGGGCTTTCGCGGCCGGGTGGATGGTCGGCAAACGTCCCGCCCTGCGCGCCCCGCCTGCCGGCGCCGTCTCAGATCTTCGCGATCAGGTCCTTCAGTCGGTCCAGGCTTTCGTGGCACGTCAGATCGTAGTCGATGGGCGTGATCGTGATCATGCCCCGCTTCAGGGCGGAGGCGTCCGAATCGGGCTCCTCGTCGGCGGCCAGCTGGGTTTCCCCGGCCAGCCAGTAATACTCGTGCTCCCGGGGATCGACGCGCCGCTCGAAGCTCTCCATCAGCCGCGCCCGCCCCTGCCGGGCCACGGCAAAGCCCCGGATCCGGTCTTCCGGCAGCGCCGGGACGTTGACGTTCAGGGCCACGCCCCTTCCCAGGCCGTTGTTCGTCATCCAGGCGGCCAGGCGGCGCGCGACCTTCGCGGCCACGGTGTAGTCCGCCTCCCGATGCGTGTCGAGCGAAACGGCCATGGCGGGAACGCCGAGGATGGCCGCCTCCGTCGCCGCCGAAACGGTCCCCGAATACAGGACGTTGATGCCGACGTTCGCCCCCCGGTTGATTCCGGAAACGACCAGGTCCACGGGGCCCCCGGCCAGCTCGCGAATGCCCAGCTTCACGCAGTCCGCTGGCGTTCCGAGCACGGCGTGCCCGTAGAACTCCCCTTCCCGCTTTGCCCGCCTCACCATCAGCGGGCGCAGGAGCGTGATGGCGTGCCCGACGGCGCTCTGCTCGATCTCCGGCGCGACGATCAGACACTCCGCATCCCGGGAGAGCTCCTGATACAGGGCGCCGAGCCCCCGGGCGTAGATCCCGTCATCGTTGGTCAACAGGTACCGCATGGTGTTCCGACTCCTCAAACCGTCTGTGCGTCCGGCCGACGAAAGGCGCGCGCCGCCCCGAACGGGCGCCGCCGCCCGGACGGCGGTCAAGGACGGCCGAACCCGTCCCGGCGGCCCTCAATCCTTCAGCACGGACGTACGGATGTACTGCAGCGTCTCGGCCGCCACCGCCGGCGAATCGATCGCCACGGACATCTCGTGGTTCATCTTCAGGGCCGAGTGGGTCAGGTTGTGGCTGCCGACGAAGGTCGTGCGCCGGTCGATGACGACCAGCTTCGTGTGGGTGGTGCGCCGGGGAGAGTCCGTTCTCGTCCGCACGCCCCCTTCCTCCAGACGCCGGCGCGTCGCCTCGTTGTCCCGGTCTAACGTGCCGGTGGGGTCGCCGCCCCGCTCCAGGACCACCTCCACCCGCACGCCGCGGCGCGCGGCCTTGAGGAGCCGTTCGACGACCCGGTCCGCATAACTGCCGGGATAGCCGCTCGCCTTGAACAGGAACATGCAGACGACGATTTCCTCCTGCGCCCCGTCGATCGCCCGGATCAGATCGCGGACGTATTCCCGGTCCTTCAGGAGGCGGATGGAGGCCTCCCCGGACGGCTTACCCTTCCCCGTCGCACCGGCGTCCGCGCAAAAGGGGGCCACGGCCAGGACGGCCCCCAAAACGGTCGCGACGATCCGCGCGGCAAGCGGTCTGTTCATCCCTGCGGCCCTCCACGGCGTTCGATCTCTCCGCAAACGGCGGCGCTCAATCGTGATGCCCGCCGGACACCGGATCCCGGCTGCGCGCACGGGAGATTTTTTGGAGCCCCCCTCCCCCAGACCGCGAGCGGCACGCGGAGCGGCCGGGCCGGGAAAGGTCCGGCGCGGGGAGGGATCGCGATCTCCGACGATTTCAGTCCTACATGAATTCAGGCCGCGCGTCGATACAAAAAAATGCCTGGAGGCCTTTTGCGGCCTCCAGGCACACGTCCCTCAGGTCCGAGGACTTCCGTAAAAAAATTACTTCACTTCCTCGAAGTCCGCATCGACGACGTCGTCGTCCTTCTTCCCGCCGCCCGCCTGGGCACCGGCATCCGCGCCCGCGCCCGCCCCGGGGCCGGTCCCGGCCTGCTGCTGGGTGGACTGGGCGTACATGGCCTCGGCCAACTTGTGGGACGCCGTGGTCAGCTCTTCCTGGGCGGCCTTGATGGCCTCCAGGTCATCCCCCTCGATGGCCTTCTTGACCTTCGCGATGGCCTCTTCGATCCGGGTCTTTTCGGCCGCCCCGATCTTGTCGCCGAACTCCTTGATGTTCTTCTCGACGCTGTAGGCCATGGCATCGGCCTGGTTGCGGGCCTCGATCAGGTCCTTCTTCTTCTTGTCCTCGCCGGCGTGCGCCTCGGCCTCGCGGACGAGTTTCTGGATCTCCTCTTCCGAAAGCCCGCTCGACGCCGTGATCTTGATGCTCTGCTCCTTGCCGGTGCCGAGGTCCTTCGCGGCAACGTGGACGATGCCGTTCGCGTCGATGTCGAACGTCACCTCGATCTGGGGCATGCCGCGCGGCGCCGGGGGAATCCCGACGAGCTCGAACCGTCCCAGGGTGCGGTTGTCCGCCGCCATGGGCCGCTCGCCCTGGAGGACGTGGATGCTCACCGCCGGCTGGTTGTCCGCCGCCGTGGAGAAGATCTGGCTCTTCCGGGTCGGGATCGTCGTGTTCTTCTCGATGAGCCGCGTCATGACGCCGCCCAGCGTTTCGATCCCGAGTGAGAGGGGGGTCACGTCGAGCAGGAGCACGTCCTTGACGTCGCCCGAGAGCACGCCGCCCTGGATCGCCGCGCCCACGGCCACCACCTCGTCGGGGTTGACGCCCTTGTGGGGCTCCTTGCCGAACAGCTCCTTCACCTTCTGTTGGACGCGGGGCATCCGCGTCATGCCGCCGACGAGAATCACCTCGTCGATCTGGCCGGGCGTCAGTCCCGCATCCTTCAGGGCGGTCCGGCAGGGGGCCTCGAGCTTCTCGATGAGCTCCTCCACGAGGGCCTCCAGTTTGGCGCGCGTGATCTTGACGTTCAGGTGCTTGGGGCCCGAGGCGTCGGCGGTGATGAAGGGCAGGTTCACGTCCGTCTCCATGGAGGTGGACAGTTCCATCTTCGCCTTCTCCGCCGCCTCCTTCAGCCGCTGGAGGGCCATGCGGTCGCTGCGGATGTCGATCCCCTGGTCCTTCTTGAACTCCGTGGCGAGGTGGTCGATCAGGCGCTGGTCGAAGTCCTCGCCGCCCAGGTGGGTGTCGCCGTTCGTTGATTTGACTTCAAAAACGCCGTCGCCCAGTTCGAGGATGGAGATGTCGAAGGTCCCGCCGCCCAGGTCGAAGACGGCGATCTTCTCGTCCTTCTTCTTGTCGAGGCCGTAGGCCAGGGCCGCCGCCGTCGGTTCGTTGATGATCCTGAGCACGTTGAGCCCCGCCACCTTGCCGGCGTCCTTGGTCGCCTGACGCTGCGAATCGTTGAAGTAGGCCGGCACGGTGATGACGGCGTCGTTGACCTTCTCGCCCAGGTAGTCCTCGGCCGTCTGCTTCATTTTCGTCAGCACCATGGAGGAGATCTCCGCCGGGCTGTAATTCCGTCCCCGGACCGTCACCTGGGCGTCGCCGTTCGAGGCCTCGGTGATCTGGTAGGGGGAAATGGTCTTGTCGTACTGGACCTCTTTCGAGGTGTATTTGCGGCCGATCATCCGCTTGATGGCGTAAACGGTGTTCTCCGGGTTGGTGATGGCCTGCCGCTTCGCCACCTGGCCCACCAGCCGCTCGCCGCTCTCGGTAAACGCCACGATCGACGGCGTGGTCCGGTTGCCCTCCTGATTGGCGATGACGACCGGGTCCCCGCCTTCCATGATGGCGACGCAGGAGTTGGTCGTTCCCAAATCGATTCCGATGATTTTTCCCATGTTATCTATCCTCCTTCATGACGCTTCCCTCGCGTTCGTTTATTCGCAGACGTCTTCGTTCGTTCTCTTCTTGCAGACCGACACCCGGGCGGGACGCAGCAGCCGCCCGTTGAGCGTATAGCCCTTCTCGAACTCGTCGACGACCTGGTTGTCCTCATGGGCGTCACTGTCCACCTGCATCATGGCCTCGTGAACATTGGGGTCGAACGGTTTTTCCAGGCTGTCGATCGCCTGCACCCCGTGCTTCTCCAGAGAGCCCAGCAGCTGCGCGCGCAGCATCTCCAGGCCTTTCCGGAAGGCCTCGAAATCGCAGGAGGCCTCCGCCTGCCTGAGGGCCCGGTCCAGGCCGTCCGTCAACGGCAGCAGGTCGCGGATCACATTTTCGTTGCCGTATTTGACGGCATCCGCCTTGTCGCGAAGGGCGCGTTTCTTGTGGTTCTCCAGATCGGCCACGGCCCGGACGTACCGGTCGTAATTCTCCGCGGCCTCCCGTTCCTTCTCCTGAAGCTTCGCCCTCAAAACATCCAGGTCTTCACCGGCCGTCCGATCGCTCTCCGCATGACCGTCCGCGGCCTCCGGCGCGGATGAGGTCTCAAACGTGGCTGCTGCAACAGATTCCTTTTTGCCCTTTTTTACCATGATCCTTATCGCTCGGTCCTTTCGTTATCTTATGGCGCATCGGGCCGCTGAAACAGTTTATAGTCGATCATCTCGCAGATCACGTGTCCCACGGCGATGTGCACTTCCTGCACCCGCGGGGTGTTGCGCGAGGAGACGATCAGGGCATGGTCCACAATCCGGGCGATGTCCCCGCCGTCGCCCCCCGTGAGCCCGATCGTGACGAGTCCCTTCTTCTTCGCCATCTCCAGTCCCCGGACCACATTGACGGATTTGCCGCTGGTGCTGATTCCCCAGGCGACATCCCCCTCCTGGCCGAGGGCGCGGATCTGCTTGCTGAAGATTTCCGAGAAATCGTAATCGTTCCCGATGCTGGTCAGGATCGACGTGTCCGTGCTGAGCGCGATCGCCGGCAGCGGCGGCCGCTCGATCATGAACCGGTTGACGAACTCGGCGGCCAGGTGCTGCGCGTCGGCGGCGCTCCCGCCGTTGCCGAACAGGAGGACCTTGTTCCCGGCCTGCAGGGCGGCGGTGATGGCCTCGATCGCCTGCACGACCTGTCCGAGGTTTTCGTTGAGAAAGACCTCCTTGAGCTCGCTGCCTTCCTTAAAAGACCGGATGATGTGATCTTCCATGCGGATTCCGATTCTCATTCCCTCAATTTTGGCGGTAATTTAGTTATCCGCCCCTCCCCTGTCAAGGGCGGGGGCGGGAATTCGCCGGGAAAGGCGGATTTTTCGAGGGGGAGGTCCGAACCGGGTCAGGGAGGGATCATGCCGAATCAGAAAAGAAGGCCGTGTGGCGATTCCGATCCTTCAATTCCGCCCGTTTGCCCTTGTTCCAGCTGGAAATGCCCGTCACGTACTGGGTGATGCGCGTGATCCCCTCCACGGCGTCGGCGCCGCAGTCCGGGCAGCGGTCGAACAGACCCCGGCGGGTCCGCCCGCAGGCGGCGCAGCTGGTAAACTCCGGCGTGAAGGCGATCTGGGCGCAGGCGGTCTGCCGGAAGGCCGTTTCGACGAGGCGGGCGAGCGCCGCCCCGGACGGACGGGCGGCCCCCAGGAAGACGTGGGTGATGGCGTCCGAGGGGATCAGCGGATGGAAGCGGCCCTCCATCTCGATCCGTTCCGGCGGCGTCACCGGCGCACCGACGTAGAGGTGCGTGGAGTTCGTGTAGTAGACGTCCCCCCGGGCGATGCTGCCCTTGACGATGCGGCCGGAGGCCGGGGAGTGGAAGCGGAGGTCGAGGCGGGCGAACCGGTGGGCCGTCGTCTCCGCGGGCGTCTGCTCGAGCGCCAGGGGGATCCCGCAGGCGCGCCCGAGGGCCGCCACCTCGTCCCTCATGTGGGAGACGACCTTGAGGCCGAACGCGCGCGCCTCAGTCGAGGCGTGCAATGGCTCGCCCGTATGGATCTGGACGAGCTCGTTCAGGCCGACCATCCCGATAAGGCCGCCCGCCCGGTCCGGGTCGAGATAGGGCGCGCCGTCCCGGTCCATCGCGAGCAGGGCAAGGGGACCGCGGGCCCCCAGTCCGAGGATCCGCTTGAGAAAGGCCTTCTTCTCGACCTGCGCGCGGACCGCCAGGGCCAAGAGCTCGGACAAGAACCCGAACAGGCGCCGCTCATCCCCCTCCGCCCGGTAGGCGATCCGGGGCAGGTTCAGGGTGACGTTCAGGAGGGCGGCGCCGCGCACGCGCCACGGTTCCCCGGCGCCCTCCGGGCAGAACGGCAGGCCCGCGCGGCCCGTGTCCCCGCGGTCGAAGACGAAGCACGGGTTTCCCTTGTCCGCCGCCACGTCACAGGCCATCTCCAGAAACGCCTCGTGTCCCGGCGTCGCGAAGAACCGGGGCGAGAGGTGGATGACGGGGCGCGGAAACGTAAACGGCCTTCCCGTGGCGTCGCCGTCCCGGAAGACGGCCATCAGGCCGCGGGCAAAACGCTGCGCCTCCGGGGCAAAGGCGTCGCAGGTCCCCCCGGTCGCCTCGCCGCCCGGGCCCACGGCGGGAATGCCGGCCAGGAACGCGGGCACCTCCCAGGACAGGTGCATGTCCGTATAGATCGACTGCCCCCCGCGGGCCGAGGTCAACTGGGAAAATTCGTAGATGAGCATCTGGGCGAAGTGCTCGACCTCCCGGTCCGTCATCCCGGTGAGATAGGGGGCGAAGGAATGGTTCACCCCGAGCCAGCCGATCACGCCGGCGAAGTGCCCCTGCAGGGCGGCGGCAAACCGGACCATGTGGGCAAGCAGGACCTCGGGGTGCCGGGCCGGCCGGGCCGCGTTCAGGGCATGGGGAAGCTGAAGCCCGAAGGTCTTCAGGTATTCGAGCGTCTGGCAGGCGCTGTACGGCCGGTCGACGGCGCCCAGACCGTGCAGGTGAAAATCGCCGGCGATATGGGCGTCGGCCACCCCGCGGGAAAAGACGTGGTGGAGGGCGTATTCCCGCTTGATCCCCTCGGCGAGGATCAGGTTCGTCCCTTCCGGCCCGTGCGGGACGTTGGCGTTCTCCCGGTTCGGGTGCAGGATGAGCTGCTCCACGTCGTACAGCGGAAAGCCTAGGCGGGCGTGCATCCGCCGGGCCTGTTCCAGCCCCCGCTCCACGAGCTTCGCGTCGACGAGCTCGCGGATGAGCGACGTGGTGAGCACGGCGATGCCCGAGGCGACGATCTGCCGCTCGACCTCCCGGCTGATCTCCTCCGCCACGCCGGCCTCGCTGCCCGTCTCGCGGATGAGGGCCTCGACGATCCGGCGGCGGTCCCACCGGGCGATCTCCTCGCCGGAGGTCCGGACAAACAGGGTGATGTCGGTGGTTTCCTCGGGGAGCATCATCAGAGATTCGTCGTCGCCGCCCCCTCGATCGCGTTCAGGGCCGCTTCCGCCGCCGCCGTCAGGAGGTCGTCGCGGTCGTGATCCAGGGCGAAGACGCGGAAGTGGACGACCCGTGCGGGGATGAACCGGTAGAGTTCCTGCAGGGGCTCCGGGGAGGTGCGGCCGTTCGACGGGTTGAAGATGTTGATCCGCTTCCCCGTTTCCGCCATGGGGTTGAGCGGCCGGGGGTCCTGGGTCGCCAGATCCACCCGGAAGGCGAGCTTCTTGACCGAGGCGGGCAGGAATTCCCGGATCCGCTGTTCGTAGTCCGTCCCGGGGATGAACCGGGTGCCGCGCTGGATTTGGTCCACGGAGATCTCCGTCGAAAAGGCCATCTTCCACTTCACCTGCCGCCGGTGAAGCTTCTGCCACTCCCGGCCCAGCCTCCGCCGCCGCGGGTCCTTCGCCTCCGGCCACCGGCCGACCTCCTGGAAAAGCGTCCATTCGTCGAGCCCTAGATAGGCCTCCAGGTGCGCGAGCGGATCGAGCGGAAACAGAAGATCCATCGTCTCCCGGAAGATCTCCTGGAGGTGCAGGTCCAGGGCCCGGGTGGTCCGGTGGAAATAGACGTTGGCGTAGAGATTAAGGCGTGCATTCAAAAAGCGGCTGAGGGCGGAGACGCCGGCCTGGTGGAGGGTCAGCCCCTCCCGGCTGAAGAAGGTGTAGAATTTGAGCCGCGCGATATCCACCATGTCCAGGGAGTATCCCGTCATGTAGGCGTCCCGCTGGACGTAGTCCAGGTTGTCCACCGTGTAGGTGCCGGAGAAGAGCTGCCTCAGGAGCGTGAGCCATTCGGGGGCCCGGCCGTCCCGGCCGTCCGGCATGCGGATGAGGTAGGCCACCTTTCCCGGGTCGAGAATCTCCCGCGCTGTCAGGGCGCCGGTGGGACTGCGGCGCAGTCCGCGGATCAGGCGGGCGAGCCGGCGGGTGATGATCGCCTGCCCCAGATCCTCGTGCGTCAGGCCGTACTGGCCTAGGAAATGGTCGTCGAAGAAGTGCCCGTAGGGGCCGTGGCCGACGTCGTGCAAAAGCCCCGCGACGCGCAGCAGCTCTTCCACATAGGGCGCCGAGGGCAGGTCGGGGCAGACCTCCCGCAGGCTCGGGTAGAGAAAGCGGCCGAACTCCCCGGCCAGGTGCATCGTCCCCAGGGAGTGCTGGAAGCGCGTGTGTTCGGCCGACGGGTACACCCACCGGGCGCTCTGGAGCTGATAGATGCGGCGGAGGCGCTGGACCCAGGGGGAATCGATCAGGTCCTTTTCGGTCTTTTCGCCCGCGTCGTCCTCCCCGGGCACCGTGAAGACGGCATACTGGTGGACCGGGTCGGCAATGAGGGCTATCCCTTTGTATATCCTTGGATATTCGCTTCCCTTGGACTTCATGGCGGTATCTGTACAACAAACCCGGGGAAAGATCAAATACAAACCTGGGCCGGCGCGAACCGAAGCTGAACGAAGCGGACCGGCGCTACACCCTCCCCGGGCGGCCGGCGCCATGCCCTCCCGGCCCGCCCGTCCTTTGCGCTTGACATCTCCGGCCCCCTTTCTTATAGTCAGGCCGTCTTGGAATCCCGATCGCAACTCACCGAGCCGTAACAACCGTTGACAGGATGGTGCCCATGGGAACGGACAACGTCGTCTTTCTGGAAGTCCTGGAGTGGTTTGACGAGACGGGGAAAGAGCTGGTCCACCGGCTCCCGGAGCAGGGCTCCGGAGAGATCAAGTGGGGCGCCCAGCTCATCGTCCGCGAGAGCCAGGCGGCCGTCTTCTTCTACAAGGGGAAGGCCTTCGACGCCATCGGCCCCGGCCGCCACACCCTGAAAACCGCGAACATCCCGATCCTGACGAAGGTCTTGAGCGTCCCCTGGGCCATGACGAGCCCACTCCGCGCGGAGGTCTACCTCGTCAGCATGAAGGTCTTCCCCAACCTAACCTGGGGAACGCGCGACCCGGTCGCCTTCCGGGACCGGGAATTGGGCCTCATCCGCCTGCGGGCCTTCGGCGTCTTCAACCTGCGGGTCCTGGACCCCGTCCTGCTGATCAACAGCCTCGTCGGCACCCAGGGCGTCTACACACAGGGCGACATCGAGGAATATCTCAACCGCGTCATCGTGGCCCGCTTCAACGACTTCATGGGGGAGCGCCTCGACACGATCTTCGATCTGCCGGCCCGCTACAACGAGCTCGCGGGCGACCTCTCCGCACACCTCCAGGCGGATTTCCGCCGTTTCGGGCTCGGGCTCACGGACCTCTACATCAATTCCATCACCCCGCCGCCGGAGGTCCAGAAGGCCATCGACGACAAGAGCAAGCTCGGCCTCTTCGACGACCTGAACAAACTCCTCAAGATGAAGGCGGCCATGGCCATGGAGAACGCCTCCCAAACGCAGGGCGAGGCGGGCGCCGGCCTCGGCATGGGGATGGGGTTCATGATGCCCGCCATGTTCGCCGACGCCTTCAAAACCGGTGGGGCCGCGCCGGCCGCCGCGCCGGGAACGGCCCCCTGCCCGCACTGCGGACAGGCCGCCCCCGCCGGGGCACGGTTTTGCCCCCAATGCGGCAAACCCATCCCCGTCGCGCCCAAATGCGCCGGCTGCGGCGCCGATCTGCCCGCCGCCGCCCGCTTCTGCCCCCGGTGCGGCCAGGCCGCGGCGGACGGAACATCCCAATGCCCCCACTGCGGGGCGGAATCCCCAGCCGGGGCGAAGTTCTGCTCCGGGTGCGGGAAACCCCTCTGAACCGTCCAGCCGATTCCCGGCGGCGCGGGACCCGTCCCGGTACCCCGGAAACACCGTTGCGCCCGCCCGGCGCGCGGGCGCAACGTCTCCCGTAATGAACCCCTTGACGGGGCCCTGACCGTCCCGCTTTTGCACGGCGGGATCCGGTGCGCGAGAAGACGGCCGTTCCGGCAAGACGTCACATCCAACTCAAGGAGGGCAAGCGATGGAACCGTTCAGCGATTACGACCGGTATGACGGACTGGGACTGGCGGAATTGATCCGGAAGGGCGAGGTGAGCGCACGCGAGGTCTGCGAAGCGGCGATCCGGCGGATCGAGGCCTTGAACCCCGCGCTCAACGCCGTCATCCAGCCGATGTTCGACCTGGGGCGCCAGGCCGTCGAGGCCGGGCTGCCCGACGGCCCGTTCCGCGGCGTACCGTTCCTCCTGAAGGACTTGATGGCCGCGTACGCCGGCGTGCCACTCACCGCGGGGAGCCGAGCCTGCCGGAACTACATCCCCGACCGGGACAGCGAACTCGTCCGACGCTTCAAGCAGGCGGGGCTCGTCGTTCTCGGAAAAACCAACTGCCCGGAGTTCGGCCTGTTGGGTGTCACGGAACCGGAACTGCACGGTCCCACCCGGAATCCCTGGGACGCCGGGCGCACGCCCGGCGGCTCCAGCGGGGGGTCGGCCGCCGCGATCGCCGCGGGCATGACCCCGCTCGCCTCGGCCGGCGACGGGGGCGGATCGATCCGCATCCCCGCCTCGCACTGCGGTCTGTTCGGGCTCAAGCCCACCCGCGGCAGGAACCCGACCGGCCCCGCCTACGGCGCCGTCTGGCAGGGGGCGGTCGTCGAGCACGCCCTCACGCGTTCCGTCCGGGACAGCGCCGCCCTGCTCGACGCCACCCACGGCGCCGATGCGGGCGCCCCTTACGTCATTGCGCCGCCCAACCGCCCTTACAGCGAGGAGGTCAAAAGGGAACCGGGCGTTCTCAAGATCGCCTTCAACACCCGCTCCCCCATCGGCACGGAGGTCCATCCCGAATGCATCCGGGCAGTCGAGGAAGCGGCCCGCCTGCTCGAAGGCTTGGGACACGCCGTCGAGGCGGCCCAGCCCGACCTGAACGGCGAGGCCCTGGCGAAAAGCTATCTGACCATGTATTTTGGCGAGATGGCCGCCGACATCGAGGAACTCAAATCCACCCTGGGCCGGGAGGCCACCCGCCACGACGTGGAGTCCCTGACCTGGACCCTGGGATTGATGGGCCGCACCTTCTCCGCGGGGCATTTTGTCCGGTCCCTGCGCGAATGGGACATCGCCGCGCGTCAGATGGGCCGCTTCCATGAAACCTATGACCTGTACCTGACGCCGACCGTCGCCTCTCCCCCCGTCAGGATCGGGGAGCTGGCCCCCAAACCGTCCGAGCGCGTCGCCATGAACGTCATCAACGCCCTGGGGCTGGGAAAATTATTGCAGTTATCCGGCATCACGGACAAGCTGGCGATCGAAAGCCTGTCGAAGACCCCCTTCACCCAGCTCGCGAACTTCACCGGCCTGCCGGCCATGTCCGTGCCGCTGCACTGGACGGACGACGGCCTGCCCTGCGGCGTCCAGTTCATCGGGCGCTTCGGGGACGAGGCCGCCCTCTTCCGCCTGGCCGCCCAGCTCGAAGCGGCCAGGCCCTGGTTCGACCGCCGCCCGGCGACGGCGCGACCCGCCTGAGCACCCCGACGCCACCCGCGTCCCGGCCTCAAGAAAGACAAAGGCCCCGCAGCCGGTATCGGCTGCGGGGCCTTCCTGTTTCAACGCCTTTCAGCGGTTGACGGGCCGACTATTTATCCGTCGACTCGATGATCGCCTCGACCCGGCGGTTTTTCTTCTGCCCGGCCTTCGTGGCATTGCTCGTGATCGGTTTCTCCTCGCCGTAACCGACGGCGGACACGCGGGAGGCGTCGATCCCGAACTTCTCGATCAGGTATTTCCGGATGCTGTCGGCGCGGGCCTGGGACAGCTTCTTGTTGTAGCTGTCCTTGCCGACGTTGTCCGTATGCCCCTCGATGGTGGCCTTCGAATGGGGGTACTCTTTCATGAAATCGGCCACGTTCTTGATCTCGTTGTGGTACTTCTTCTTGACGACGGCCTTCGCCGTGTCAAACTCGACCAGCAGAGAGATGGCCTCTCTCTCCTTGGCCATCTTTTTGACGGCGGAGGTAACGACCGCCTCGGCCTTGGCCTCCTGCTTCTGCTCCACGAGCGCGGGGCATCCATCCTTCTCGACCTTCACGCCCTTCTCGGTATTGGGGCACTTGTCGAGGTAATCGGCCACGCCGTCCCCGTCGCTGTCGAGCGGGCAACCGGACGCGTCCACCTTGACGTTTGCGGGCGTTCCGGGGCACTTGTCCCAATAATCCGCCACGCCGTCCTTGTCGCTGTCGAACGGGCAGCCGTCCGCATCCACCTTCACGCCCTTCGGGGTATCCGGGCACTTGTCCAGATAATCGGCCACGCCGTCCTTGTCGCTGTCGAGCGGGCAGCCCTTCCGATCCACCGCCGCTCCAACCGGCGTATTCGGGCACTGATCGCTGGCATCGGCCACGCCATCCTTGTCGGCATCCAGCGGGCAGCCGTCTTTGTCGACCACGACGCCCGAAAGGGTGTTGGGGCACAGATCGCGGTCATCGGTCACGCCGTCCCTGTCGGAATCCAGCGGGCAGCCGTCCTTGTCCACCTTCACGCCGGCCGGCGTTCCGGGGCACTTGTCCAGGTAATCGGGCACGCCGTCCTTGTCGGCATCCAGCGGGCAGCCGGACGCATCCACCTTCGCCCGCGAAGGCGTGTTGGGACATTCATCCGCGCTGTCGATCACGCCATCGCCGTCCGCATCCGAAACCACCGCCTCGGCGCGGGCCGCCGGCGCCGCCCCGCCCCCGAAGAGATAGGTCAGGCCGAGCGTGTACTCCAGGTTGTTGTACTCGTCATTGAAGGGGATCACATGCCTGACGTCCGCGCGCAGCGCCAGGCTGTCGGTGAAGAAGTATTTCAATCCGACGCCGTAATCCGCGGCGAAGTAATCGCGGTCCCCCCGGTCCGTGTCGTCGAACCGCAGGGATCGTCCGCCCGCGCCCACGGCCACGAACGGGACAAAGCGCTTGTCCGGCATGAATTGGTACAGGGCCTCCAGGCGGTAGCCGAAAAGATCGACATCCTCGTCCGTCAGGTTGTACTCACTGTCGCCGTAATTGAGCACGCCTTCCAGGGCCAGGTTGTTCGTCAGGTTGTAACCGAACCGCAGGCCCCCAATAAGGCTGTCTTCAAGGTCTTCATTCCCCTCGAAGGTATAGCCGCCGACAAAGGGCGTGACCGAGAAGGTCTTCCCCCTTTCGGCACCGGCCGACGCCGCCAAGACCAGGGCAGCGAAGGCGCATAACAAAATAAACATGATTTTTTTCATCTATGACTCCTCCTTCCTGAATTCTTTCATTAAAATTTTGGCACGGGAGACAAACCCGTTTCGGATCCCCCACCGTTTCGCGTGACAGGACGCTTCATCTTATTGAATGTGGCTTTTCATAGGATCCCTCACGCCTCGATGTCAAGCACCATTTCCCGTTCTGTGACGAACATCACAAACTGTGTGTGACCGGAATCACAGATTCCGGGCGCCCCTTCGCGGGCGCCGCCGCGCTTTCCGAACCGGCTATTTCAGTTCCGCGGTGCAGTGGGCGCAGCGCACCGCCTTGACGGGGATCTCCGAACAGCAGTAGGGACACTCCTTGGCGGTCGGCACCTTCTCCGGTTCGCGCTTGAAGCGGTTGACCTGGCGGATCAGAAGAAAGATGGCGAAGGCCACGATGACGAAATCGATGACGCTGTTGAGAAACAGGCCGTAATTGAGCGTGGCGGCCCCGGCCGCCTTGGCCGCCGCCAGGCTGTCATAGGATTGCCCGGACAGGTTGACGAAGAGATTGGAGAAATCGACTTTTCCGAGCAGAAGTCCGATGGGCGGCATCAGGAGGTCGTTGACGAAGGACGAGACGATCTTCCCGAAGGCCGCACCGATGATGATGCCGATCGCCATGTCGAGAACGTTTCCCCGCATGGCAAATTCCTTGAACTCCTTCAGCATACGCGCAATCTCCTTTCCGTGAATGATCGAAGGGAAGAAACCGTCAACGACGCTCCGCAGGCGCGGCGTCCACCCGGCGGGAGACGCCGGGCCAGTTTCGTCTACCCGCGGGGACGGAAATTCCCGGGGAGCCCTGAGATTCCCGGCGCCGTATGGAAGGGCTATAACAAGGACGGGATGCGGATGCAAGCATATTTTGCCAATCCCTATATCCGAATCTATGGCCCCGTCCCGCCCGCGGCCCGCCCCGGAGCACTTCCCGCTTGCAAATCCCCGCCTCCGGCGGCATAGTGGCCCCGCGGGGCGCCGCTGCGGCGCCACACCACTCCCCGGCCCCAAGACGTGAGACCCCATGAACGACTGGCAGATCGAACATCAATGCCCCCAGTGCGGGGCGCCGGTTCTTCTGGACGAGACGGATCGGCTGCTGGACTGCAAATTCTGCCGGACGCGCCTGCTCCTGACGGCCCCGGAGGGGTTTCGCTACATCCTGCCGCCGCCCGCCGGCGTGACGGGCCGGGAGCTCCTCTTCCTCCCCTACTGGCGCCTGAAAGGGACCTCGTACGATTGCCGGTCGTCCGGAATCGTCAGCCGCTTCGTCGACACCAGCACCCTCGCCCTTGACGCCGCCGGCCTGCCGCGAACCCTCGGCGTCCGACCGCAGGCGATGACGCTGAAGTTTCGCGCCGCCGGCCAGGCGGGCCGGTTCCTCGAACCCGGGGTGCCCTGCCGGGAGGTGGTCCGCGCCGCCGCCGCCCAGGCCGCGGGGGGCGACGGGCCCCAGGAGTTCATCGGCGAGACGGTGAGCCTCATCCACACCCCCGTGTATTTCGACAAGAACGCCCTCTACGACGCGATCCTGAAGCGTCCGCTGCCCCTGTCCGCCGACCGGACCGGTGCGCTCGCGGCCCTGCTCGACACGCCGGCGCCTCCGACCGTCCCCGTCGGGTTCCTGCCTGCCCAGTGCCCCCGCTGCGGCTGGGACCTGGAAGGGGAACGGGACAGCCTGGTTCTGACGTGCCAGAACTGTCAGTCGGCCTGGGCCGGCCGGGACAGCGGCTGGGACGAGGTGGTCTTCCGCGTCCTGACGACAGCCGCCGCCCCGGTCTTCTACCTGCCCTTCTGGCGGATGCAGGCGCGGCTGGACGGCCTTGAGATGCGGTCCTTCGCGGATCTGATCCGGTTCGCCAACCTCCCCCGGGTGGTCACGCCCGCCTTCTCCGCGGCGCCTGTCCACTTCTGGTCGCCCGCCTTCAAGATCAATCCCGCGCAGTTTCTCCGCTGGGCGCGCCAGCTGACCGCCGCCCAGCCGGACGGGGAGGGCAACGCAAAGTTCCCCGAGGCCTCGCGGCATCCCGTCACGCTGCCCCTGTCCGAGGCGGGGGAGAGCATCCGGATCACCCTGGCGGACCTGGCCCCCAACAAGCGGCAGGCCCTCCCCCTCCTGAAGGAGATCCGCGTCACGGTGGAGGAGGCCCGCCTCGTCTATCACCCCTTCCTCGTCGGCCGCAGCGAGCTCCTCCACGAGCGCCTTCACCTGACCCTGGACCGCACCGCCCTGGCGTACGGGTCACAGCTCTGAGGCGGTTCTCACGAATTTTCCATCCCGCTCGGCCACGAGCCCCCTGTCCCTCAGCCGGTCGAGGTGCTTGTCCGCATGGAGGCGCTCGCCGAATTCATAAAAGTCCCTCGGCTCTCTCGGCCGGCCGTAGAAGACCCAGGCGCCCATGATCTCCGCGAGGGTCTTGGGTTCGTCCAGCAGGTCGAGATAGCGCCTCTCCCGCTCGAAGATCGTCTCCTCGTAACGGGCCCACAGCGCCTCGACCGGCCCGTCGAAGACGCCGGTCTCGTGGCAGGCCAGGCGCCGCTCGGCCGGAATCGCCCGGAGGCGGCGGATCGAGGCCAGGGTGTCCTCGATGCTGGAGTGAAGATCGCCGTACCACGGCCCGATCGGCGTCAGATCGTAGTCGCCCAGGAAGAGGGTGTTGGGCTCGCGGAAGAAAAAGGCCAGATGCCCGGGGCTGTGACCCGGCGTCCGCAGGACCTCGACCGTCACCCCGCCCAGGTCGACGACCTCGCCGTCCCGCAGGAACCGCGCCGGACGGCGGGGATGGAAGTGAAACTGTTTATGGAGAATCTTCCGCCAATAGGCCCGCTCGTCCGGCCGGTCAAGCCGGTACCAGTCCAGAAATACCTCGACGTCCGCCAGGGGCGGGGCGTCCTCCTCCGCCATCCACAGGGGGAGGTCGTCGAACAGATCCAGGTGCATCAGGTGGTCCTCGTGCCAGTGCGACAGCCAGACCGTCTTGACCGCGCCCTCGTCGCGCAGGCGGATCAGCCGCTCGCGGTCCGACGACGGATCGATGAGGACGCCGGCGCCGGGGATGAAGAGGGAATGGCAGTAGGGGTAGCGGCCGCGGTTCTCGCCGCGGATCAGGGTCAGCGGACCGTAGGATTCCTCGGGCATGGCGTCTCAAACCTCCCTGTGTCATGGATGTGGGGTGCGACGCCGGAGAGGGCGCCGGAATGGGCTTACGACGATCGTTCCAAAAGATCAAGGAGTTTGTCCGCCGGTTTCCGGGCGGCGTCCGTGCCGCGCCCGGCGTCGATGCCGTGCCGCTTGACTTGAAGGCGGAAATCGTTTAAGGACGCAGATCCTGAGGGCATGGCCGCGGGCGGCGCCGCAACCGTGAAATCTCTCCCGCCGGGACGCGACATCCGGGATCGACATGGACCTGCTGCTCACCCTGATCGACATCGTGATCCACCTCGACGAACACCTGAAGACCGTCGTCGAGCTGTTCGGGGTCTGGACCTACGTGATCCTGTTTCTCGTCATCTTCTGCGAAACCGGCCTGGTAATCACCCCCATTCTCCCCGGCGACTCCCTGCTGTTCGGACTGGGCGCCTTGGCCGCCATCGGCGCCCTCGACATGGTCTGGCTGTTCCCGCTCCTGTGCCTCGCCGCCGTCCTGGGGGACTCGGTCAACTACGCCATCGGGAACTACATCGGCCCCCGCATCTTCGATCAGGAACGGATCCGCTTCTTCAAAAGGGAGCACCTGGTCCGGACCCACGAATTCTACGAGCGGCACGGGGGCAAGACGATCATCATCGCGCGCTTCATCCCCATCATCCGGACCTTCGCCCCGTTCGTCGCGGGCATCGGCAGCATGACCTATCCCCGCTTCCTGGCCTTCAACGTGATCGGCGGCATCGCCTGGGTTGCGCTGTTTCTCTTCGGCGGCTACTTTTTCGGCAATCTCCCGTTCGTCAAACAGAACTTCACCCTGATCGTCATCGCGATCATCGTCCTGTCGGTCCTGCCGGGGGTGTTCGAGTACCTCCGCCAGCGCGGCACGGCGCGGAGAGCCGGGACATGACCCCGCGGATCAAGAAGCACTACCCCCCCGTCGAGGAGATGAGCACCGCCGAGCGGGTCGGCATGGTGCGCGAGGTCTTCGCCACGATCCCGGCGCACTACGACATTCTGAACCGCATCTTCAGCCTGCGCCGGGATGTCGCCTGGCGCCGGTTCGCCGTCGGGAAGATGCGCTTCGGCCCGACGAGACGCTTTCTCGACGTCGCGACGGGCACCGCCGATCTGGCCCTGGAGGCGGCCCGGCAGCATCCGGACGTCCGGGTCACGGGCCTCGACTTCGCCCGCGAGATGATGGCGGTCGGCGTCGCCAAATTCCGGAAGCTGCAACTGACGGAGCGGATCCGCCTGATCCAGGGGGACGCCCTGAACCTGCCCTTCCCCGACCGCACCTTCGATGTGGCGGGGTGCGCCTTCGGGATCCGGAACATTCCGGACCGCCCCCGGGCCCTCCGGGAGATGACGCGGGTCGTCCGCCCCGGCGGCCAGGTTCTCGTCCTCGAAATGCACTTCCCGCAGCACCGGCTTTTGCAACCCTTCTACCACGTCTATCTCAATCTCCTGCTGCCCCGGGCGGCGGGCCTGGTCTCCCGCAATCCGGCGGCGTACCATTACCTGGGCGATTCCATCCTCCATTTCCCCGCGCCCGCCGCCTTCGCCGGCCTCATGGCGGAGGCGGGGCTCGTCCGGGTCGCCCGCCACCCCCTGATGTTCGGCATCTGCTACCTGTACCTGGGCTGGAAGCCGGACAACCCGTCCTGAAGACCGCGTCCCGAATCGAGACCTTCGCCCAACCGTCCATTTTGTCGTTTCGACCGGCCGACTTGTCATCCCGACCGAAGGGAGAAATCTTCAAGAAACGGCATCCTTAGGATTTCACGTCCCTCGCGCTCCCCGAAATGACAGAATGCAAAGGTACCGCATCACCGTCTCCGGGCACCACGCGCGCCCGATCTTCGATTGACACGGGCCGGGCTTTGGCCTATGGTTCCGGGGACAACCCTTTGCACCGCACGGACGGGAGCCCCGGTGCGGCGCACCTCTAACCTTCAACCGGATCCAGGAGGTTCGAGATGACGGAAGCGACCCAGCAAGCGTTAAGCGGCCTGCGTGATCTCTCCATGCTCAAATGGTACGTGATCCCCCTGATGGCCATCGTCTTCTACGTCTACACCCGTGAAATCAAGGAGGCGAAAAGGACCGGGGACTGGAACGCCGTCCTCGCCGGCCTGACGGTCTTCGGCGCCGATTTCTTCAACGAGACGTGGAACGGCTGGGTCCTGCACTTCACCCAGCGCTCCGCCTTCTGGACGACGCCCGGGGACACCGCCCTGCGGACGACGGTCGGCTGGAACATCGAGATCATGTTCATGTTCCTGCTCCTCGGGATCATCTACACCCACACCCTGTCGGACAGCCGCAAGGAGCGGATCCTGGGCCTGCCCGAAACGTGGTTCTGGGCGATCGGCTACAGCGTCTTCTGCGTCTTCATCGAATGCGTGCTGAATGTCGGCGGACACCTGGTCTGGGAATACCCCTTCTGGTTCCTGTCGTTCAAGGGAATCTGGCTGATCTTCTTCATCGGCTATTTCCAGTTTTTCTGCTACGCCATCCTGGTCATCAGCCGCAGGACGATGCGGGCCAAACTGACGATCGTGGGGGTGATCTACGCCGTCCCGGTCATCATGAACGTGCTCGCGCTGGGCGTCTGGGGCTGGACCTATTGAGCGTCCGGCACGTGCGCGGCGCCTTCCCCGGGACTCAGTAGATCCCGGCCTCGCACCCGCCGGACAGGACGCCCCCGAGTTCGCGGCACTGCGCCAGAACGTCCCCGGTCAGCTCCCCCCGGGCGATGACCGGGTCGTAGACCTTCCGGAACGTGTAGCCCAGGGCGATCCGCTCGACGGCCTGGAGCGCGCCGCGGCCGTCGTTCCCCGCGCTGATGAAGACGACGTAGGGTTTCCGGAAGACCTTGTCCTGCGCGGGGTAGAAGGTCCGGTCGAAGAAGTCCTTGACCATGCCCGACATGTAGCCGAAATTCTCCGGGGTCCCGATGGCGATTCCGTCGGCGTCGATCAGGTCCCGGAGTCCGGCCTCCCCGGCCCGCTTCAGGGTCACGCGGGCATGCTCGATTTCAGCGGCCCCCTCGGCCACCGCGCGGGCCATGGCCTCCGTACGACCCGTCTGCGAATGATAAACGACCAGTATGTTCGCCATCGGCGCCTCCTCCCGTCCGGGCTTCGTCCGCGTCCGTTATACACGATTCTACCCCCGGAAGTCACCTCCGTTCTGCCCGGCGCAGGCGTCCGCCTCCGCTGAAATCGGAGCGCCCCCGCGGAACCGCGCTCTCTAGAGGACGCTTTTCCGCGCGGAGCGTCGCGGCAAAAAGGGGTTGACCGCCCCCGCCCCTTTTGGTTAGAATCCGGCCCAGGCTTCCGCATGAAGGAACGTCTCGAGGGATTCCGGAAGAACAAGGGTTTCAGGAGGTTTGACCATGCCCACATATGAATATCGCTGCGAGGCCTGCCAGCGCAAGTTTTCGCTGACCCTCTCCATCTCCGAGCGGGACCGGGGGAAGATCGTCTGCCCGAAATGCAAGAGCAGAAGGGTCCGCCAGCAGATTTCCAGCTTCACGGCCAAGACCAGCCGGAAAAGTTGAGCCGGCAACGACACGCCCCACCGGCGCCGCGGGCGCGAGCCCTGGGGAAGACGGTTGTGCAATCCTGGACGGAACAGCTCAGGCACCCGGTCAACACCCTGCAGCGACTCGAACAGTTCATCGAAACGACGCCCGGCGAGCGGGAGGCGATCGCGACCCTGAAGACGGTCTGGGGGACGACGCCCCACTTCGCCTCCCTCATGGACCCCCGCGATCCCGCCTGCCCGATCCGCCGCCAGGTCGTCCCCTCCCTGGCGGAGCGGGAGAACCGCTACGGACGGCCCGACTTCCTCGCCTGGGTGGAACAGGGGGCCGAGGCCACGCCCCCCTGCATCCTCAAGGCGTATCCGGACCGCGTCGTTTTCCTCGCCTCCGATCGCTGCGCGAGCTACTGCCGCCACTGCTTCCGGCGGGACCTGATCCTGTGCCCGGGGCGCCGCCCGCGCCTGGACCGCGAAGAGGGCCTGCGCTGGCTCCGAGAGCACACGGAAATCCGGGACGTGCTCGTCTCCGGCGGCGACCCGTTCCTCCTCCCGGACGCGGAAATCGACCACCTGGTCCGCAAGCTGCGGGAGATCCCCCACATCACCCTGATCCGGATCGGCACGCGCACCCCCGTCGTCCTGCCGCAACGCATCTCGCCGGGGCTGATGAAGATCCTTCGCGGCTTTCACCGGGTCCCGATCTGGATCAACCTGCAGTGCAACCACCCCCGGGAGATCACCGAACCGATGGCCCGCGCCGTCTACGATCTTCTGTCCTGCGGGGTGAGCGTGGGGAATCAGGCGGTCCTGCTGCGCGGGATCAACGACGACGCGGAGACGTTCCGCGAACTCCACCGGCGGCTCCTGACCATCCGGGTCAGGCCTTACTACCTGTTCTACTGCGATTTCGCGCCCGGGATCGATCATTTCCGGACGCCGCTCGAAAAGGGGGCGGAGCTGATCCGGGACGCCCTCCAGGGGCAGATCACCGGCCTGGCCCAGCCCCACTACGTCGTCTCGACGAATATCGGCAAGATCCCGATTCAGGCGCGTGAGCACCGGTCCCGCGCTGGCCGCACCGCCCGAACCTGCCGGCTGCGCAACGCGGAGGGGAAGACCGTGACCCTGCCCAAGATTCCGGACTGAACGGCCGGGGGATCCCGATGATCCAGAGGTATCTGACGGCGGCGCTGGCCGCGCTTTTTCTTCTGGCCGCCGCACCGGTCCGGGCGGACGACGACCCGGCCGCGCGCGTCGTGCGCGACCCGACCCTCGCCTACCGCAAGACCTTCCGCGTCGCGGCGACGCCGGAGACCTGGAACCGGATCCTGGACCATCCCTACCTGATGACCCAGCTCTGGACCCAGTACCGGTTTCAGCCCGCCTACCGGGTGACCCGGTCCGGAGCGGACCTCCATGTGGTGGATCCCTCGGGCATCACCGGCGATCTGAGGCCGCTCCCCGCTTCCGGCGTCTCCCGGGCGTTCTACGGGGCGGGGTCATTCCACCACTGGGCGATCCCGTCGTTTTTCAGCGCCGAGGGCGTGGTCGCTTTTGAGTGCAAATTGGAGGGGGACGGGCTCGCCGGAGAGGCGAAGATCTTCATGCGGGGCAGCAACGGAATTTCACGGTTGGCGATGCGCCTCTTCTCCGCGCTGCTCCTGCGCCACATCGACCGCCGCTTCACGAGCAACCTCAACGACACGAAGAAAATCATCCACGATATCGTCCACGATCCCGGCCGAGTCCGGAACCGGCTGGCCGGCCCGCTCCGGGACGATTTCGACCGGATGGTCGCGCCACCGTGAACCGGCACGGACGAATTTAACCGGTCTCGTCGCCGAAGCCACACCGAGTTCACCCTGGCCAGACTGTGCGGCCAGAATCCCCTTGACACACCCGATCCCCCTTCATATAGTCGCCGGCGAGGAAGCACCCTCGTCTCGGCTCAAGATCATCCCATCTTTCACAGAGGATCCCATTCCACACGGAGGAACATCGTATGCATTTTGACCTGACCGACGAACAACAGGCCCTGCGAAAAAGAGTTGCTGAATTTTGCGCCCGCGAGTGCCCCGCCGATTTCGAGACGTCCCTGGACCAGACCGATGCGTCCCCGGAGAGGCTCTACCGGGCCATGGCCGGCGAGCGATTCTTCCGGAATCCCTTTCCGGCGACCTACGGCGGGGCCGACGGTACCATTCTGGATGTCGTCCTCACCGCCGAGCAGCTCGCCGCAAGCAGCTATACCGCCGTGAACATGTATCTGGTCAATGTCGTCTTTGCGGGCATGACCCTCTTCAACTGCGGGACCGAGGCGCAGAAGGTGGAGTATCTCCCGCGGCTGCTCGACGGCGATCTCAGGTTCTGCTTCGCCCTGACGGAGCCGGAAGCCGGTTCGGACGCGCGCTCCATCCGGACCACCGCGGTCCGGCGGGGCGACGACTTCATCCTCACCGGGACAAAATACTGGACCACGGGCGCCACCCTGTCCGATTACATCCTGACCGTGGTGCTTTCCGGCCGGGAGGACGACGCGTCGAAACCGATGAGCGTTTTCATCGTCCCGACGACGTCCGCAGGGCTGACGATCAGGCCCATCCCGAAGCTGGCTGGCAACGCCTATCCATCGTGCGAGGTGACCTACGATTCCACGAAAGTCTCCGCGCAGCAGATCCTCGGCGGACCGGAATGGCTGAACAACGGACTTCTCCAGATCTTCAAGACGGCGGATCTCGAGCGCATCTGCGTTGCCGCCAGCTGTCTGGGGGGCGCCGAAACCATTCTCAGGGAATGCGTGGAGTTCTCGAAGACCCGTCTGCAGTTCGGCAAACCGATCGTCAAGTTTCAGGCCATCCAGCATACCCTGGCGGAGATGGCGACCCGGATCGAAGCCATGCGGTGGATGACCTACCAGGCGGCCTGGATGAAGTCCATGGAGAAGGACTGCTTCAAGGAAATCTGCATGGCGAAGCTCTTCTGTTCCGAAACGCTGAACGACCTTTCCAGAAAAGGCATGCAAATCTTCGGCGGCCGGGGCTATGCCATGGAGCACCGGATGCAGCGGTACCTGCGGGAAAGCTACCTCTCGCTCTACGCCGGCGGGACCTCGGAGATCCAGAAAAATATCATCTCCAGATTTTTGTAGAATACCCCGCCGGATCGCCATCGCCCGGAACGAACGGCGCCCCGTGCGATGCGGGCGTCAGGGCGTGACGATGGGAAACGTCCCGGGCGCTTTTTCGATCAGGCTGAAAAAGCGGATCAGGTCGATCCTGCTGCCGGTGATCCGGAAGTCCTTGCTCATCAGGGTGTCCCTGACGCCGGCGGTACCGGCCACCATCCTGATGAAGATCTCTTTGGTCAGGGTCAGGGTCGCGTTGGCAGTTGCGGATGGCGCGGCCTTCTTGTGGTGCAGCACCGCGTTCTCGATCCAGAGCACGAAGGATTCCCGGGTATCGGAAAACACCAGATTGATCCTGAGATTTTTTCCCTCCGCGTCCGGGCCGTTGAGACTTGCGGCCATCGCGTCAAGGAAATACTCGACCGGCGTTTGCATGAGCATGTCGATCGCGTAGCTGCGATCAACGCCCGTCTTCGGCGGTCCGTTCCGCAACTCGGCCGCCGCGGTCAGATAGCTGTTGCGCCAGGTGGCCGCTTCGGACATGTAACCCATCTGGTCGTAGGTTCGCGCCAGCAATCGGGCGGCGGGCCTGTTACCGGGCTCGGCAAACACGACCTGGTTCAGCAATTCGGCGGTCCAGCGGTAGTCTCCCTTGTCGAACGCGTCCTGCGCCGCCGCTATGGCCCTGTCGGCGCCGCCAATCAGTGCGATGTAGCGCCTGGCCGATTCCTCGGGCGGCAACGGATTCAGGTGCGCCGGATTGCCGTCGTAAAAGCCCATGTAGAACTGATAGACCGCCTTGACGTTGTGGCGCAGATCGCCATAGTAGCCGCGGCTGGCCAGGTAGGTCTCAAGAGACCTGGGCAGCTTGATCCTGTCGGCGATTTCGCGCGGCGTGTAGCCGGCGTTGATGAGACGCACCGTCTGGTCATGGGTATACTTGTAAACATCGCGATGCTTGGTGATGAACTCGGCGATGCGCGCCCGGCCCCAGATCGGCCAGTTGTGCTGTGCGAAAAACACCTCGGCATCGGCGGTCTGCTCCAGGGCCTGATCCAGATAGGTTGCCCAGCGAAGGGAATCGCGCACCTTGGCGCCGCGCACCGGCAGGAGGTTGTGGATGGTGTGCTGGAGAATTTCAGCGCCGCAATACGCCTTCCTGCCCGGGAGCAGGAACGTCATTTCAGCGGGCGCCTCTGTGTTCGGCACGTTGAAGAAGACGAACGGCACGCCGTCGATGACCAGGCTCTCCCTTGGCTGCCGGATGATCCGGGTCGGTTGAAGGATCCCGAAGTTGCCATAGGCCACGTTCTTGCCCAAACCGGTATCGACCAGGCCTCTGGGGGAGCGCTCGAGATTCTTGCCGAACTGGTACATGGACCGGCGCACCATCGCGACGCCCACCATGATGTATTCGCTGGTGGCCTCCTCCACGAAGCCATCGGGGACGATCACGGGAACCTTGCGTCTGGAGGCCTCCTGAGGCGAAATCACGCCCAGAACACCGCCGAAGTGGTCCCCATGGCTGTGCGTAAAAATGATCGCCGAAACCGGTTTATCGCCCAGATGTTTGCGGGCGAAGGCAATCGCCGCCGCCCCGGTTTCTCGACAGGTCAACGGATCGACCACGATCCACCCGGCGTTGCCCTCGATCAGGGTCATGTTGCCGATATCAAAACCGCGTATCTGGTAGATCCCATCCGTCACCTTGAACAGGCCGACTTGGGCGTTGAGAATGGCGTGCCGCCAGAGGCTCGGATTGACCGCCACCGGCGCCTTGCCTTCCACAAAATTGAAGGCATCGAAATCGATCACCACGTCGCCCTTTGCGGTCATGATTTTCCCGGCGGGCCGGGCGATAAAACCGCGCCTGGCCTCTTCGAAATCGCGTGGGTCGGCAATGTCGAGGGACTTGGCGACCTCTTCGTTGAACGTCGCCGTGACCCTCGTGGCCTCACCCGCCCCGTCTCCGACGGTGGAATCCTTGCCGCACCCCGCGAGGATTGCCATGAATGCAAGAAACATGATGAGAAACGATATTTTTCGCATTTGTCGCCCGGCCTCCTTTCCTGATGTGTTGACTGTGCCGTAGAAGGACCGTTTCGGCCATGCCGGAAACGGATAAGAGACGTCTTCGGTTCCCACCATAGCCTATCCCTCCGTACCTGGATCTCACAGCACGATTAAAGGCCCCCCGACGGGTACAGCATAAAAGGGGATGGCAAGGATCGGGAAAAGGTTCCCGTGATCAGGATCATTCTATCACACAGATTCCCGGCGGCGAAAAATTCTTTGTGCCCTGTCGCGGGCGTTCCGTAATAAAATATCTTCTTGACTTTACCATTCATTCGGGGCACATGAACAGCAATCGGATAAGGCATCGTCAAAAGGTTAACAACCGATCCAGACCCTTTTTGTAAGGGTGATGCCATGGAGCAATGATTGAAACCCCGTATCTTGGAAGAGAGCGGGGTTTCGTGTTTTGATATTGAAAGAGGAAATCGTCGTTCACTGTGTCTTGAACTCAATATGAACCAGAGCGGGAGGGGGAATGAGATGAAGAGACTACTGGGGTATGGGTTGATCGTTGTCGTCGCCGCTTTCATCCTGCTGGCGGCATTTTACTTCCTTTTCCCGGAATCTGTGTTCAAGTTTGCGGTCGATGCACAGCGCCGTTCCGCCGATCTCGTCAAGAAGGAGGTTCAAGTCGACGATCACCGGATCGTCTACCTGGAAGGGGGAAAAGGAGAAACGGTCGTCCTCCTCCATGGATTCGGCTGCAACAAGGACTTCTGGACGGCGTTTGCCAAGTACCCGAAGGGCTACCATTGGATTATCCCCGACCTCCCGGGGTTCGGTGAAAGCTCACAGGTGCCGACAGATCGTTACGATAGGGAGAGCCAGGTGGAGCGCATCGACCGGTTTGTGAAGGGGCTTAAGCTCGACAAATTCCACATGGCGGGAAATTCACTGGGAGGCGCAATCACCGCAACCTACGGAGCGAAACACCCGGAGAAGGTTCTGACGCTCGCCCTGTTGGACACGTCCGGAGTCCCATCTCAAAAGAAGACCGAGTTTGTCATGGAACTGGAGAAGGGCAATAATCCGTTGCTGCCCCAAAACATGGATGAATTTGATAGGCTCATGTCATTGGTTTACGTCAAACCCCTCCCAATGCCTTCATCTTTCAAGAAAATCCTGGCCGCAGATTGGTTTGCCCACAGGGAGTTCAACAAGAAGATATGGGACGAATGCCAGCCGTTTAATGCTTCTAAATATTCTTTGCTACCGATCCTGCCCATGATTCAGGCGCCTGTCCTGATCCTATGGGGAGATCAGGATAAATTATTCGATGTCGGGAGCGTTGCGTCCCTGGAAAAGAATCTGAAGAATTACAAGACGGTTATCCTGAAGGACACGGGGCATTGCCCGATCATGGAGAAGCCTGAAGAAACGGCGAAAGCCTATATGGATTTTTTGAAGGAAAAAATTTGAAGGTCCTTAACGTAGAGATATTGAATGAAGGGGGCCAGAATCCTGAGCGTAACTTATAAACCGCCGCCCATTAATTCACTCCAGGAGGACACCCATGAAAAGCTTCATGGACAAAACCATCAAACCTTTGTTAGTCATTGCCGGACTGGGCACTGCCGCGGCAGGTCTAATCGCATTTTTACCCCAATTTGCCCTCCAGAATATTCTAAAGCTTCCATTCGTTGAAGACTACACGATCATCGCCCAGCATTGGGGCATGATGGTATTATTGATCGGCATCTTCATGATCATATCCGCGTTTAAGGTCGCCTGGCGCATTCCCGTTCTGATCTACAGCGCCGTCGAAAAGGCTTTTTTCGTATTCCTTTATCTCTTCAACGCATGCCGTCCATTCTCTGCAGGTTTCCAGGGGGCCGCCATTATGGATGGCATAATCGTCCTATACCTGCTTTTATATTTCTGGACCCTTCGCCAGAGATAAATAAAATCCAGATGTCAAGGCGGTTACGATCTTTCAAGCGTATAGATTGTTATGTTTCTTCCCGAAAGCGAGTATGAAGTATTACGGGCGTGGACATCCACATTTAGCCTCCAAGGAGGTTGATCTGACTATCTTGAAGCTTTTGTGTTTTATGATTCAGTAAAAAGTATGGATAAAAAAGTCAATTTTTCTCTGGTAAATTTTTGGCTTTGACTAAGGAAGAGTCAAAGTATCCATTGATTCATGATTATTCCTGCGTTACTGACTTTAAATCCATGAAAAGGAGGGTAATTGCATGGGATTCGTAAAGACCTTTGGGGAAATCATGACCAACACGCGGGCGACTGCCGACTTCTATGATGCCGAAATGCTCCTGATCTTCTGGGAGACCAGATCCGAGATTGTTGCTAAACTTCTTCCCGCACCGCTTAAACCGGCGGCGATACCCCTTGCCATGGCCTTTGTGGCCTGGTACCCGTCGACCAATTTTGATGTCACATATCACGAGAGCGCCCTGTTTGTTCGTGCCGGATACAACGGCGAGGAAGGCAACTATTGCCTTTCCATGCCCGTGACCAGTGATATGGCCATGGCCGCCGGACGCGAATTCTACGGATTTCCCAAAAAGATGGCGAACATTCATTTTTCCTGTACCGGGAACACGGTTCAAGGGTGGACCGAGCGTCGGGGTGTCCGGTTTATGGAGGTCACGTCCAAGCTCACGGGAAGGTGCAACGACGAAGCATTCCGGCAGGTTCTGGAAGGCATGTACGATGCAGACGGGTCGATGAAGGGGCTATCCTATAATTTCAAGCATTTCCCGGCTCCCGAGGGTGGAGCATTCGACTACCCTCCCCGGCTTGTAAGGCAGGAAACCCTGTTCAGGCCAAAAGAGAGGATTTTCGGAGAGGCTTCAATTATCTTGAAGGAATCCGCCTACGACCCCTGGTCAGAGGTGGAAGTGGTAAGGATGCTCGGCGCCATGTACATGAAAGGCGACAATTCAATGTTGGAAGGCAAAGTGGTCGCCGAAGTCGATTTCCTGAAGTTTGCGCCGTATGCCTTCCTGAAGTGGGATATGAAGTAATGCGGGAGCCAACGAGTCCCCAATCGTGGTCGATATAATGCCACGCCACTCTATACGAAGGAGGCGCCATGGATCAGGAGAAGACGATTCGTACCTACAGGGATGCGGTAGCCATTGTCACCGGTGGAGCATCGGGTATTGGCCGGGCGGTCAGCGAAGAATTGGTGAAGCGTGGCTGCGAGGTGGTCATCGCTGATCTTCAGGTCGACTTGGCAGAAGAGATCGCCTCAAAGCTGAGTTTATCGGGTGGCAAGGCGACAGCGGTAACGATAGATGTCACGAATTATTCCGCAATAGATCAGCTAGTCCGCAATACGGTTCAGCGTACGGGCCGTCTGGACTACATGTTCAACAACGCGGGGATTGGTATTGGAGGCCAGGTCATTCACTACGGTATCGAGGACTGGAACTATATCGTGCAAGTTAATCTCAACGGGGTTATCAATGGGGTTCAAGCAGCATACAAAGTCATGGTGGCGCAAGGGTTCGGACATATCGTTAACACGGCATCAATGGCGGGACTCATCCCCAACCCTGGAGGAGTAGCGTACGCGACAACCAAACACGCCGTAGTTGGACTTTCAAAGTCCTTACGAGTTGAAGCAGCGTGCCTGGGCATACAGGTCAGCGTTATTTGCCCTGGTGTTATCCGTACACCCATTTTGGAAGGAGGAGGGAAGTTCGGCCGCATGCTTTTTTATATCCCTCCCGAAACGGTAAGCCGCATGTGGGAAAGATTCAAACCCATGCCGCCAGGGCTGTTTGCCGAAAGAATTCTTGACGCGATTGCGAAGAACAAAGCTGTAATCGTTGAGCCCTCATGGTGGAAATGGATTTGGTGGATTAACCGCCTTTCTCCTTCTCTTGGAACAACTCTCGCCCAAAAACGCTTCCAAGCTGATGTGAACGCACTAACCGCAGGGCAAGAGAATGCATCATCCAAGTAACCCGATTCAAATGCCATCACGTTAAAAGCGGAATGGCCGTGATTTATCTTATCGTGCTTTCGGTCCGTAACGTTTATTCCAGTTAAATTGTCATGTCTGAACTGTTGCAGGCGAACTCGCTATCGCACCCCCGCTGCTCCATTTCCAAGAATTCATTAAGCCCATTCCCAGTCAGATAAAAGCCCGGCTGGCCGGGCAGGGCACTCCCGGATCGGGGATGACAAATGCACATCTTCAGAGAATTGGTTTCCGTCACCGATAAAACGATCCTCGTTGTAGATGACGAGGAAGATTTCTGTCATTTAGTCAAGCTCAATCTGGAGACAACCCATCACTCCAAAGTCCTGACGGCTTACAACGTTCGAGATGGGATCGACATGGCGATCCTGGATTTCAGCCAGCGCCAGGGAATCAGCATGGGAACCCCCTGCTGATATTCCCGGTATTTTTCTCCAAACTCGCGCACCAGTTTCCGCTCCTCCAGAATGGAACCGATAACGAAATAGGCGCTGATGACCATGTTGATGAGGATCGTCGATACACTCAGATCACTGGTCCAGACGATCAGGATACCGCCCAAATACCAGGGGTGGCGGATGAGACGGTGAATGCCCGACGCGACAAGGTCATTGTGATCGGCGAGGGAGTGTCCCGACCTTCCCGCCCTGATTTGAGCGATCCCCCAAAACTGTGCCCCGCTGTAATGTCGGCCGCCGGAAATGAACAAATAAATGCTTGTCGCCATGAGCAGGAGTTGGAAGATCACCATGGGCCCCTCCCATCGAAAAACGTACACCTGCCTGAGGGTGTGGGAATAATACAGAAGGGGGATCAGGGTCGAGATAGACACGAAATTGTAAAACAGGCGGTAGTAGCGAAAACCGTCACCGATCTGTCTTTTTACGTATTCCGTCACAGATATCGAAATGAGAGCGCTGTGAAGAAAACACCAAAGAACCCAGGCCAGGACGACGCTGAGCTCGTGCAGGGTTATATCCATTGCCTGTGGCTCCTTTCGAGACAGGACCGGTCCCGAAGACCGGTCCTGTCTACATCAGATCTTCTGCGCCGGTGCACCTTTCCCACAGCATGCCTGATCGGCCCCTGAACGGCCCTTGCTGAAACAGGCCGAGAGCATCTCCATTTTGCTGCCGCAGAATGACATCATTTTTTTCTGAATTTCCTTTCTGGCCTCATCCGACAGGTCATGGCCTGTGCACGGGCACATCGCGGCCATCTTTTCGATGATCCTTTGACGCTCCTCCTCCGGCATCCCCTTCATGCAGCCTTCCATCATCTTACCCAACATCGTTTCCATTTCGTGCCTCCCTATTTTGTTAAAGGTTCATTCTTTTTGATAACAGGATCACGTCTCAAACCCTTGTAGACCATGCAGGCTCCGCACAAAACGACCATCACAGGCCAAAAGTATACACTTTGCAGCCAGCTGAAATCGAAAATCCCCGCTCTCGCACCCAGCCAGAGGAGGCCTAAAGAGATCAGCAGAAGCCCTATTCCCAATTTGGCGGCTGGATTCCCGCGATGGCCCCAGGGACCACAACACAGATGGCCGGCATTCCTATACCCTTCTTGACGAACTGACATGATTCTTCCTCCTTGGCTGTTTTGATTCCATCCTCTTTCGTGTTTCCCCTTGACGCTTCCCCTTCATCCTTACAGAGCTGAAGAATAGAATTGAATTTTCATTCTTATATTTCTATGTATCTCGAAATATAAAATATACACGAATTTCTTTTTTGTCAAGTGATATTTCTACAACTATGATAAGCTCTTGTTATTGAAGGTTATTATCGCTTGTTGATGGGTCTGATAAGGATGGGCTGATGCTGTGACAGGGCACAACACGGACGACTTGAGATTGTGGGAAGGCATCATCCGATATCAGGACTTCCGATCACCCGTGAGATATGTCACCATCATCCTGATGGTTTCTTCCACGGGCTGTCAGCGGATCATCTGCCCCTGCCTTTCGCAGCGGACAAGGCCGGCGTTGCGGAGCTCCTTGATGTGATGGGAAATCGTCGACAGGGAGATATCAAACTTGCTGGCCACACCACAAACACCCGGACGCATGTCTTCATTCAGGGACGTCTGCCCCAACCCCAGACGAATCTGCTCAAAAACCCTCAACCGCGTTTCATTAGACAGGGCCTTAAAGGCAGCAACGACGCGCTCCGTGTCTATTTCCGGTTTTCCACCACTCTTCTTTTGGGACATCGCAATCCTCCTTCCCGGGCAGACGTCATTTTGATGTTCATATCATTATCGAACAATATCATTCTTTTTGCCGGGCGTCAATAAAGAATGGGCGGATATGAAGTGCCCTCAAAACTTCGCCTCGATCCAATCGAACAGGACCCCATGGAAAAGATTCATCGCTCCCTGCTGGCAATGCTCATGCCCGCCCTCCTGTTCCGTAAAGACCCGCGTGGTCACACTCCGGGCATGGGTCAGCGCGTTTTTGAATTTCTCCACCTGTTCCACCGGGAAAAAATGATCTCTTTCTCCGGCCGTGATCAACACGTCGCAGGTAATCTTGGGGGCCTCGTCCGCCAGGCTGTATCGGCCGAATCGTTCGATAACGTCGGTGGGCTGTTTCGCGCCCAGGGTCCATTCCGCGTTGTGAATCCCCCAGCGAAGCCCCGGGTCGGATTTCATTTTCATGGCCATCAGCCAGTTCACAATACCGGTGTGTCCACCGTTATACAGGCGTTTAATCAGGCCCGGCATCTGCCGCAACGCCGCCTCCTGAAAGTCAAAGCACACGTTGTGAGCCACCACGCCGTCGATTCGGCGGTCGAAGGCCGCCGCCCGGGGAGCCAGGTATCCACCGAGGCTGACGCCAACCAAAACGATGTGCCTGGGGCGACCGTGTTTTTCAATAAAACGGTCCAGCACCGCGCCGGTCGGCTTTTCCCATTCGGGCGTAAACTGAAGGCCGTATTCCCGCAACGCCTCCCCCTGGCCCGGCCCGGCGAAGGTCAGGCACGAATAGCCCCTTTCCAGGGCGGCCGCGACAATGAAAAAATACATTTCCTCCTGGGTGGAATCGTACCCGCCGTGGGCCACGATCAACGGCTTGGCCTCGGACCCTTTCCCCCCCGGGTAATACATCGCCTTCAACCTGGCGTTCCCGTAAGGCACGTCAAGAATTTCATGCTCGATCTCCAGGCTGTTCAAACCCTCTTCGAACACCGCCACGCTACGGTGGAACACGGCCAATCGGCGCTTGTCCTGCGGGTGAAGAAAGAATTCGGCCGTGCGGTAATAATTGGCCGCCCTCAACAGGGCCTTGCCCCTGCTGACGGGGTTGTTGAATCTCCGGGCCTGCTCTTCGACCCGGCGAGCCATCGCATCCCAACCCAAAAACCAGGCCTCGTCGTCCCCCTCGCGCACGTTCCGGATCGCGGCCAGCACCTCGCCGGCCTCGGCCCCGCCGTACACGCCCTCCCCAAGGGTGCGAAGCACCTCGTAGTTGTAGGTCTGATTCTCAAACCAGCGGATATCCGCTTTTGTAGACGGATACCAGTAAACCGCCAGACCCAGGATCAAAACCACCCCCACGATGAGCCATGGATATTTACGCATACACCACCCCCTGGACATTAAGATGGTTCATCATTAAAGCCTGCTCAGCCGTTGGCACCGTGTGAAATGGAATGCCTTCTCAAGTGAGGTATGAGCGCTTGCATCACCTCCTTTTCATCAAATCTGTCCTCATGAAGATCAGGTTCCCGGGTAATACGAAGATCGTTCACGTGACACCTGTACTACCACATACAGCCGTAAAATCAATTGATTCTCCCAAAAGGAGTCCTGCATTCCGTTCGAAAGGGGGCAGAGGGCTTCATGTTGAGGCATAATTTCAGGAGCCGTCCCACACGACGTGACGCCAACGGCGGGAGGGTTTTTCAAACCGGACCTATGATGTCTCACGGACATCGGGTCAATTTCCCGTTGACAAGCGAAATTTCCTGCCCTATACACGTACCCGAAGTTTTGTCCCGCCAGCGTCTTCCGCTTCGCTCTACCGAGCTGTGCCGGGCGTATACGCCTCCGCCACACCGGGCGTCTTCCAGGGGAGCAGGTGTCCGAAAGGACACAAGACAACCCTTTCTATCCTCACACCATCCTTTCCTTAACGCCGGTTTCAAGGGCTGGAGAAAGAAGGCAAAAGCTTTCAGGACACAGTCATCAGACCATGAATCATCCAGCGTCCATGATCGGGAGAAAGCGGTTTACCCAACTCACAGCAGAATGATCTTCACGAAAAAAGGGAGGGAGGTTCGATTATGTTTAAGAGGCCCAGTTTAAATATTGTCGATTGCATTCTCTTCAATGCAAAGTTTCGGGGGAATCACACGGCGTTTATCTGCGGCGAGCAGCGCATCAGTTGGAAGGAATTCAACAGGTACACCAACAGGATCGCCAATGCCCTGGTCAAATCCGGACTCAGGAAAGGCGAAAAGGTCAGTTTGCTGTGCCTCAACAGCATTGATGCCATCGCGGTTTTATTCGGGACCATGAGGGCTGGCGGAGTGATTGTCCCCCTCTCATTGCTTCTCACCCCCCAAATGGTTGCTTCCCTCACCAAGGATGCGGGCTCCCGATTCTTCTTCGCAGATTCATACTTAAAACCCCTGGCCGATTTTGCCTTCTTGGAGATCGACACGATTCCGAAGGCAAACCGAGTTGCGATGGGATTTGAGGATGAAAGATACACACCGCTGCAGGCGTTCATGGAAGACGCCTCGGAAGAACTGCCCAATGTCACGTTGGATGACGACGATGAGGCCTGCATCATCTACTCATCCGGCACGACCGGAACACCCAAGGGTATTATCCATACGCACCTGTCAAGAACGATGTTCGCTCTTTCCATGACGATATCCACCGGCGCCATACAGGCTTCAACGGTCATGATTGCCACCACGCCGCTCTTTGCCAATACCTTCTGGGGAACGATCATGCCCACCATGTTTGCCGGTGGGGCAACCGTCATGATGACCATGTTCACACCGGGAGGCTTCCTGGAAGCCGTTCATAAAGAGCGAGGGAACATGGCCATGATGGTCCCGACGCAGTTCCAGGGAGTCCTCGACCATCCCGATCTGAACAAGTACGATCTTTCCAGCCTTACCCTGCTGGCCTGCGCGGGCGCTACATTGCCCGTGCCTCTCAAGAAACGGATCATTGACAAGTTCGGAAAAATCCTCGTCGAAGCTTACGGAATAACCGAAGGGATCGCCACGGGGATCCCCCCGGAATATGTCCTGGAGAAACCGACTTCCGTCGGCATTCCCGTATTCGGCGCAGATGTAAAAATCATCGATGATAACGGGAAAGAGCTCATGTCTGGGGAAGTCGGTGAGATTATCGGATATTCACACTGGTTCATGAAGGGCTATCACAATAATCCTCAAGCCACCGCGGAGATGGTCTGGCTTGATGAGTGTGGCCGGACCTTCATCCGGACAGGCGATATGGGACGCCTTGACGAAGACGGCTTTCTTTATATTGTCGACCGCAAGAGAGACATGATCGTATCGGGCGCTCTCAACGTCTTCGCCATCGATATCGAAAACGTCCTGCGCGAGCATGAAGAGGTTAAGGATGTGGCGGTTATCGCGATCCCTCATGAAAAATGGGGAGAAACCCCCCTGGCTTTAGTGATTCGCCAGCCGGGGGCGAAGAGGACGGCGGAAGAGATCATGGAATGGGCGAATGCGAGACTGGCAAAGTATCAGCGCATCAGGGCCGTGGAGTTCAGGGAAGAGGACTTCCCCCGCAACGCCCTGGGAAAGGTCCTCAAACGTGTGCTCCGCGAACCCTACTGGAAAGATCATTCCTAGAGATTGATCACGCAACATCGATAGAGGATGTCTTGTAAGGAGAATTTATGGATGAAAATATTTGGAAGAACGCCGCGCAGGCAACCATCAACGCGGGGAGCATCCCCTTTCCTGTGACGAATACCGTGATTGATTTGTTGCAGACCATCATGGATGAAAAAGAGGCGGCGTTTATCAACATCTTCACAAAACCTCTGAACATGAAGGAGATCCAAGAAAAATCCGGCATGGATGATGAAAGCCTGAATCAGATGTTAAGCAACCTGATGTATCATGGAATCATCACCGGGATCCCCAGCAAAAACACCGGCGTTGTGGTGTACCGACTGATGGCCCCGGTGCCGGGGATATTTGAATTCACCATGATGCGCGGCAGGACAACCGAGAAAGAAAAGAAGCTCGCCGGATTGTTCGATCATTTATTCAATGAACTGAAAGACATGGTCCAGGACAACTACGATCCCGTCATGGAGTATCTTAAAAATACCACCCCACTGACCCGAGTGGTTCCTATTGAAGAGGAAATCAAACGGGAACATGATGATGTCATCCCTTATGACGACGTAAAAAAGATCATCGACAAATTTGACACGATCGCCGTTTCCACCTGTTACTGCCGTCATGAAAAGGATCTTATCGGCAAGCCGTGCCGTGTCACCAAGGACAAGGAAAATTGCATGAGCTTCGGTCAGACGGCCGAGTTTGTCATAAAATACGAGTTTGGAAAGCGGATATCCAAGGCAAAGGCCTTCGAGATCATGGAGAAGGCGCAGGAAGAGGGGCTGGTGCACAAGGCATTTCATATGAAACAGGACGTCGCCCATGATGAATACGGAATCTGCAATTGCTGCAAATGCTGCTGTGGCACCTTCCAATTTTACTATCTGGGAGGGGCTCCGATGCAAACCTATTGTTCACATCTGGCCCAGGTCAGCCCGTCGGATTGCTCCCTCTGTGGAATATGCGAGGAGATGTGCCCGATGGAGGCGATAAGACTCAACGATGTTGCTGCAATCGTCGATAAAGATAAATGCATCGGCTGTGGCGTTTGTGCGCATCAATGCCCCGCTGCTGCCATACAGATGTTGAGAACCGGCGTAAGGAATGTTTTTATACCGCCTGCCAGGAGATCATAATGCCATTTGGCGGTGTGCTCGGGATCTATCGATTTCTTTTCCCCCATCCGAATCCCTTCAGCGTCTTCCACGTTCTGATCGATCCGGTCGCCGCGCCATGCTGCATCATTCTCCTGATTCACGTTAGCAAAGAGGTCACGAAATGAAACAAAAGAAAGCCTGTTTGATGGGTGCGTTGATCCTGATATTTGCTTTAGCACAGTCCGCATTGGCATCACCGGTGGGCATCGTGACGCATATTGAGGGGAATGTGGACATCATCAGGAAGAACCTGCCTGCCACAGAAGCACTCCTGCTCGGGAAATCCGTCATGGTGGGCGATATCGTTAGAACCAAAAAGAACAGCAAAGCGGAAATAACCTTCAATAACCAGAACGTGCTGCGAGTCGCCGCTTTGAGCCGGGTGACCATTCAGCAGTACATGATGCGGGAAAACAACAATATTGGGGTCATGAAACTGCAGAGAGGCATGGTGCAGTTGATTTCTTCCAGTGGCTTTATTAAACGGCTGATCGACTTTCCGGATCAGAATCGGCTGGAGGTCATGACCACAAATGCCATTGGTGGGATCAGGGGATCCAACATGATCGTTTCTTACTATGGTGTGGTGACCAGCGTGCTGTTTGTTTCGGGGAAGGGATACGCCTACAACCCGATAAAACCGGACATCGTTGTGCCCATCACTGCAGGCAACCTCCTGTTCATTGAAGGAAGTGCGGCAATTCCATCCCAGCCGCGACCGGTTTCAGATGTAGAATTGAATGCCACGTTGAAGGCGGTTACCCCAAGCGAAAAGCCCCAGAGTAACACAAAGCCAGATCAAGAAAACGT